>CZKD01000103.1_pt4 | contig 89024 bp, 83 predicted proteins | sample 1122401 | NCBI WGS metagenome assembly CZKD01 (sample SAMEA3539301, study PRJEB10725) | soil metagenome | biome: tundra; feature: field; material: soil | place: USA | collected 2010-05 | depth 0.15 m
AATAGATTTCGTGGTGCAGGCCGTGGAACTCCATCCTGTTCTGTTCGGCGAAGGCTTGCAGCCGGACCATCGTTGCGGACTCTTGGTCGTAGGGGCCGACGTGCAGAATCTGCAGGCAGGCGCCCTCGTCGAGGACTTCCAGTTTCACGTCGCTAATCTCATGCGGTTTTCCCTTGGCGAGCAGCTTTTCGACAGCGGCCTTCAGATCGCCCTCATCGACGAAGCTTGGAACGCGAATCATCAGCTTCCAGTTCCAGGTCTCACGCGGCTGGCTGGCGAAACATTGCGTGGGATCGTCTGCCCACCAGAGTCCTTCGAGTTTGCAAACTGTGTAGTCCTGTCCCGTGAATTTGCGCGCCATCTTTACGGTGAACGCGACGTTGTAAAGCGCTCCGATTGCGGATTGAAATGCCACGCCGCCGGGCTCCCCGCGGCCGGTGAACGTCAAATAGCGCGCCGGCTGCACGTTGACCAGGGATGGCTTCTTGGGAGTGATGTATTCCGAGCGAAACTGCCGGTAGATATCAATTTTTGCTGCAGTGGCCATGGGTGTTTGCTCCTTTGCCAGAGTTGCCTGGAAAGATAGGTCCGATCGTAGTTTCTTTGCAGTGATCCGCATCACTCAAGACGGGCACGGCCAGTGAAGCGGCGAGAAGGAATACAGCACGGGCAAGTGCTTCTAAATTGGCTTTGCTGAAGGCTGACAGCTGAAAGCTTTACTTCTTATACAGCGTGGGCTGCGGGCCTTTTTCCAGGGTCTTGCGGTCCCAGATCCAGCCTTCGCGGGTGTAGCTGGCGAGTTCGAAATCCTGGGTGAGTTCGAGGGCGTCGACGGGGCAGGCGTCTTCGCACAGGCCGCAGAACATGCAGCGGCTCAGGTCGTAGGTGAAGTCGGTGAGTTCCTTGCGGCGAGTTTGCTCGTTGCGTGCGCTGGAGACCACGATCAGATTCTCTGGACAAGCCAGCGCGCACAGGTCGCAGGCGATGCACATGGTCTCGTCGGTGTCTGGATTGACGTTCAGCCGCGGCGCCCCGCGGTAGCGCTCGGCTACCTGAGGCCGCTCCATGGGATACTGCTCGGTATAGATTTCCTTGGGATCCTGATAGCGGAAGGTAATCTTCAGTCCCTGCAGCAGGTCAACGAGGAAGACTTTGCGCAGCAAACTCGGCATGCCCATATCGCCGTAAGCATACCATTATCCGGCGAATCGCCCAAACCTGGCCGAGTCCGTCGTTCCCATGAAAAGTAGCTTCTGACGCTTCTTATTCCCGAACGTCTAACCTGACAACACGGTCTTAGTGATTGAAAGGACCGCACTTGAGAGAGGCGCTCTCTGGGGAACTTTTCCCGTGGCCGGTTCGTACTGATGAGGAGAGGATGTTATGAAGGCCTATTTCACAAACCTGCCGACGAGGACATGGCTGTTGCTGGTGTTGCCGGCGGTCGTGCTTGCCTATCCCGTGGGCCGAATCGTGGTGCCGGCAGTGCTGCATGCGGTTGTGCCGGACGTGGTGCGTACGGTGCTGAGCGTCATCTGAACTCCGGCGTCGTTTGATCGCCTGCGCGTTTGGCTGCATTGGCCTGCCCAGCCGATTCCTGCACTCCTTTCCTGCACCCCTGCGTTAAACCCGCTAAAATACTGCGGAGCATTGAACAGCGTGCCTCCTCAGAAAACAACCCCAAGCGCGAGCCCCAAGACCAAAGACCCAAGACCTAAGACCGGCTCCGACCAACCTCATCCGGACGAACTGTATCCGGACGAACTATGGATGGAAGAGGCTCTGCGCTGCGCCCAGCGCGCGCTCGAAGCGGGAGAAGTCCCGGTGGGCGCGGTGGTTGTGTGTGAGGGCCGGATCGTGGGGCGCGGTTGGAACCGAAACATCACGGACTCCGACCCGACAGCGCATGCCGAGGTCATGGCTCTGCGCGAAACCGGTGCTACCGTTGGTAACCATCGTCTGGAAGACTGCGAACTGTTTGTTACAATTGAACCGTGCGCCATGTGCGCCGGCGCGATGGTGCATGCCCGGATTCGGCGCTTGGTGTATGGGGCGGATGACCCCAAAGCCGGGGCCGTGAAGTCGGTGATGCAAGTCCTGAATCATCCGCAACTGAACCATAAGGTCGAGGTTCGCGGCGGAGTGCTGGCTGGGCGCAGCGCGGAAGTGCTGCAGACGTTCTTTCGAAATCGCCGTTAGCCCTCAGCCACGCTTGTCATTCCGAGCGCAGCGAGGAATCCGCTGGCGGTGTCCGACGCGGAGAGGTGCGTGAGTGGTTGAAACGATCCGCCTCGAAAGCGGACATACCTTAACGGGTATCGTGGGTTCAAATCCCACCCTCTCCGCCATCTAATTCTGAGTTCCTACTGTTTTCCTTCCATCCCGCTCTGCAAGCCACACGTCACGGAATCCCATCCGTCGAAAACCGCGACGGATGGGGCAGCCTCGGTCGTGGAAATGTAAGGGTGGGCCAGCCCCCAATTACAATTATTCCGTTTATGGAGGTGCGTGTGGCGTTCACCGATAAAGTCACGCATTGGTTCAAGTCAAGGTCGGTTTCTTTTGGCCGTTCAATGTGGAAGGGAGGCCCCGGAGAATCCCAGAAGCCTGTGCCTGATTGGTTCCATTTTCCAATGCAGATCGTCGTGGGCGCATATGCGGTGTATTGGTGGCATTGGCATTCACCAGCACCGAACATTGCAGTACTCGCACTAGCGGCGGTGGCGGCGCTGATGGTTCTCGCTGATATGCGTCCTATCCACAAGGTGCTTTACGTCGTCATTATCGTTTCTTTGGTTCTCATTGAGAGCCGCGCAATCAAAACAGACCGCGCTAACTTTGCGCGAGACGAAGCTTGCCGGAGAAACGAGGAAAATAGAAAATTCCAGAATATAGCGAATGAACTGAAGACTTCCATCGAACAGAACCAAAGGCAGTTTTTGGCAACTATGTCTGGATTCAAGGAAACCATTGGAACGGTTACAGGGGGCGACACATTCTGCTATCTGGATGTCTTCGGAGAACAAATACCGTTAAGCACGGTTTCTCTGCGTAAGATGGGAAAGTATGGGCTGTCAGACGTTACCGTGAAGTTGTTGGTCTCCCACCCATTTCCGAATAGCAGCCCGGGACAGACGACGGGCAACACTGGAATTACCAGAATCGGGGATATAGCGGCATTCGACAGGCCATCCTTTCAAGACATCCCGCTGGCTCAGTTTAACTTGGAAGATCAAGAAAATGTTGATTTCAATATTGTGTTCTCGGCAAGAAACGGTATTTGGCACCAACTGTTGTACCTGCGAAGAGTGGGTGGATTAAAGCCCGGGGGACGATGGCTAAAGGCTACTAGGGTATTCAGAATCAAGTACGGAAGTAAACCGTATGAACAGGCACGAATGGTGCTCATCTTTGAGAGGATTGACGACAAATTCCCTGTGCAAGAAATCAGTTGGAACGATTGGCTTCTGTATGACCACTAGGCTACCTTTGTTGTTGAATCTCCGTTTACTGGTGGATTCAAATCCCTCCTTCTCCGCCATCCTTCAATTCATTGCTCTACCGGCACCCACACTTTGAAACGGCTGTCGAATTTGTGATCGCCTGTGCCGCCTCGCGGATTCCTTCGCCGTTCCAGTGGGTGTCGTCCAACCAGTAGAGATACTCGTCGCGAGCCAGCAACGATGCGGCCTGCTCGCGGAAGAGCGGTGTCAGATTCAGTACCGGAACGTTGGCGGCAGCAAGGCGTTGTTCGACGACATCAAGATACCGCGGACGCTCCGTCTGAGGCGGTGGCGGCAAAATTAGATCATGGTAGACGACGTATTTATCGGGAACCAGCGCTACCAGCAGGCCGATTCCCTTCTGTTGGAGTTGCGCTTTCAGCTGAACAAAAAACTCCGGATCCGTTCGGCGATCTGTCTCATACTTTTGTACCTCCGATGACAGAAACAGAATCTCCTGGCCATTGCGTAGTTTGGCTGCTACGACCCAATCGCGATAGGGATTCGGGAAAATCCTATCGTTCTGCAAGAGCTTTACAGCGCGGCTGCACAGAATCTCCAGGGGCGAATAGGACTCCAATGCCGCGGCGTATTTGTAGATTTCACGCACCGTTTCAGCGCGTTTATCGCCGAATGCTTTACGGGCAAGCTGACGCTTCCAGTCCTGCTCGGGGACGATGGACGAAGGAAGCCCTTCGCGTTCTGACTGCTGCCAGACCACCAAGCCACGAGTCATTTGAAGGTTCTGGAGCAGTTCCCAGAAGTTCGGAGTCAGTGCTCCGTTGTACACGCGACGGCCAGAGATGGCATTGAGTTGCTCACCTAACGTCAGGGAGTCAGAAACTCCGGAACCGGCCGCAAACGAGTCGCCAAGGAGCAGAATTCCCGTGAACGGTTTGGCCGTCTCCCCTCGATTCCTGTAGCCTGCAGCATCGGTACTGAACACTTCTTCGCGGTATTGACGCGAATGCGGTAGGTTGGCAAGGTTCGCGAGATCGCCGGAGGACCGCGTGCTCCGATAGGCCACATTCGGGACAAAGGGGCCGGTTCCGGTTGCGAATAGGGTTACGGCTTCCCATGCCCGGAACGTGATGAATCCTGGCGGCAGGAGACGGAGCGAAATATCGAGCACAAGGCAGAGCAGCACCACGGCAGGCCCAATGCGCCCGAGCAGGAGCCTCGGTTGTGAGTGAGTCGAATCTTGGGCCATTGGTTCTGTCACCATGTACGCCTTTAGAACTGGAAGTAGAGAAATGGCGATTCCTGGCCACCGTAGATGAACACGATGCACGCCAAGAACAGGACGCCGAGTGCGAAAGCCTGAACTGGACTCCATCGGTGCCGGAGTTCAAAGGTGTTCGGCCCAAAATGAGCCAAGGCACCCGCGATCAGCAAGATCCCGACCAGTGATTTCCCAGTATCCAGGTGGATACCAGGTCTCCAGAAGAACATCGATGTGAGCAGCCCGGAGGCCATCGAGAAATTCGCGGATCGAAATAGAACCCACCCTACGACTACCAGTATGAAGGTGGTCAATTTCCGAAGAGCCACCGGCCACAAGTTCAAGAATGCCTCGCTGTATCGAGTGGCGACCAGCAGTATGCCGTGGTATGCCCCCCACGCCACGAACGTCCAGTTGGCGCCATGCCAAAGCCCGCCAAGTAACATCGTGATCAACAGGTTGCGACAGGTCTTCCATTCCCCCTGCCGACTTCCACCCAGTGGAATGTAGAGATAATCACGGAGCACGGAAGACAGAGAAATGTGCCAGCGCTTCCAGAAATCGGAGATGTCGACGGCCTTGTAAGGAGAATTGAAGTTCTGGGGAAGCCGGATGCCAAACATCGCACCCAAGCCGACCGCCATATCGCTGTAACCGGAGAAATCGAAATAAAGCTGGTAGGTATAACCCAACATACAGAGCCAGGTGTCGAGAGTCGAGAGTGACTGCCATCGGAGGAGCGCAGGATTGATGATCCGCGCAATGGAATCGGCAATCAAAACCTTTTTGATCATGCCGAACACAAAGAAGGACCAGTCACGTTCCAGATAAGCGGTTCGGTTGGCATGGTCGATATTCTCAAGATCCTGTTCGACTTGACGAAATCGGACAATGGGCCCGGCGACTAGCTGGGAGAATAAAGATACATAACAAGAGAACTCGAAAAAATTGCGGGTAGGCTTGATCACGCCGCGATAACTGTCGACGATGTAGGTAATCGTATGAAATGTGTAGAAGGAGATTCCGATCGGCAAGACGATATCAAACGAGGGAGCACGGAGGTTGGAATGAACGGACTGCAAGAGCCAATTGCCGGAAGACAAAGCAAAGTTCGCGTATTTGAATGTCCCCAGGAGAGCCAAATCGAATACGATCGGAAATACCAGGCACAGGCGCCGGCGGCGAGCATCCTTCCATCGGAGGAAGCCAAGTCCCGCTCCATAACTAACCAGCGTGGACACAGCCATGAGGAGGCAGAATTTTGGGTTCCAGAATGAATAGAAAATATAGCCCGTGATCGTGAGCCACACATAACGCTGAACTTTCGTGTGGAGCTTCCAAAAAACCAAGTACGTAACGGGAAGAAAAAGATAGAGAAAGGGCAGGCTGTTGAACAGCATCTAGTCGATCCGTTTGTAGGGTCTGGGCACCAGTCGCGGAGGTTCCGTGGAAAATTACAGCACTCAGCTCATTACGGCCCATCCACAATAACAGGTTGACCTGCTGTCGATCCATCGAATCTCACTGCCGAATCTCACTGCTGCTGTTGTTCCTGCTCGGAACGCGCGGCCGGACGCGCCAGTACGGGCCTCGATCGCACCACAAAAGGCGGCATCGCCGGCTCCGGCGACACGGTATCTGCGGGACTTACCGTGACGGCCACGCTTAGCTCGCTTTGCGCTTCGCCTTTGTAGACGCCGCGTGTGGGTGGAACGTCGGCGTAGTCGCGGCCGATGGCTATGCGAATGTGGCGGTCGCCACCGACCAGATTATTCGTGGGATCAAACGCAACCCAGCCCAGCCCCGGAACCAGCGCTTCGACCCAGGCGTGCGACGCGCCTTCGAGCGAACGGTCTTTCTCGGGTTCATCGCGATGAAACATGTAGCCGCTGACGTAGCGGCATGGGATGTGCAGGCGGCGCACCAGAGCGATCATGATGTGGGCGAAATCCTGACAGACTCCCTGGCGCGTACGTAGCGCTTCTTCGATGGGTGAATCTACTTTCGTGCTGTTCGGAACGTAGGCAAATAATTTGTAGATCGCCTCGTTGAGTTCCGTCAACAACACCAGAGGATTGCCCCGACGCTCACAGCGGAGTTCCTTCGCGAGATTCTCCAGTTCCGGGTTGGAGTGCGCGAAGTGGCTGGGCAGGAGCATCTCCCAGTAGTCGTTGCCGGCGATCAGGGCGTCGAGGTCGGCCCAGTCTCCGACGCTCGAGGTTCGCGGCGGTGGGACGGATTGCACTTCTACCGCCGATTGCGCGGTGACTTTGACCAGCTTGTGCGTCCCTGCGATGTCGAAATGATGGACCGTGTTTCCGGTGAAATCGCGATACTGCATGACGTTGGCTGCCGGGTCGACGTTGAGCATGAAACTGAGGCAGCGCTGTTCCCCGTCGCTGCGCGGTTGCAGGCGGACTTCCATTACGCTTTCGCGGACTGCGGGCTCGTAGCGAAAGGTTGTGGTGTGGCGGACTGAGTAGATCACGGATTCCTCTTTCTCGCCGGCCGGTGCGAGGGCGAGACGCCATCGCGACAGCCGGCGGGACGCCGGCGCTACGAAGCCAGTGCTGATTCGACCGAGTAATCGAAATAAACTTGCTGAATCGCGGTATGCGCTTGCGCGCATTGCCAGCGTATGCTGCCGACGTAGCCATTCGCGCCTTGGGCCATGATTTCTTCGATCTGGCTGAAACTCAGGGTCGCGCAGAGGCGTCCTGCGAGGCGCACCGGTTGCTCGGCTTTGCGTTCTGTTAATTCTCCGATCGCAACCAGCGCCGCGTGCACGCGGTCGACGGAGAAGCGCACGGAATGCGGGAACTCCGGGTTCAAGAGCAAGAACTCGGCCACGCGCAGCGGACGGATTTCTGCCGTGTAGGTCTTGCAGTAGGCCTCAAAGGCCGCGCACGATTTCAGCAGGCCCACCCACTCGAGATATTCTTCGCTCTCCACCGCCTGATCAAGCGGGTGAGGGAGACGCCCGAAGTGCGTGCCTATCAAGCGTGCCAGTTCGTCGGTGCGTTCGACGAAGCGTCCCAGTTGGATGTACTGCCATCCTTCGCCGTGCGACATGGTCGAGTCGGTGACTCCCTGGAACAAGTGCGCGCCTTCCTGCACGGCGCGAAAGAATACGTGAGTATTCAGCAGCCATACCTCGCTCGCTGTGGTGCTGTTGACCTGCAAATGTAGGCGGTTCAACTGCTCCCACATTTCCGTGCTGCATTGCTCACGCACCTGGCGCAGGTTCTCGCGCGCGGCGGCGACACAGGACAGAATGGAAGACGGATTTGTCCGTTCGAGTGTAAGAACGTGAGTCAGGGATGCCGCGTCGATCTTGCCATCTTCCGGGGCGGGAACCTGCGAGGCCTCCAGTAGCCTCAGCCATCGTCCGGCGCCGGCTTCGGGAGACTGGTCGAGGCGAAGCTGCAGGTCGACGTCGATCAGACGGGCCGTGTGTTCGGCGCGCTCCAGGTAGCGGCTCATCCAGTACAAACTGTCCGCGACTCTGGAAAGCATGGCTGTTCGCCTCCGGTCGTTCATGCCTTATTCTTCATGCGCGAGCTTTCATGCGCGAATTCGTCATGCGCGAAGCACCCAGGTGTCTTTGCTGCCGCCGCCTTGCGACGAGTTCACAACCAGCGATCCGCGCCGCAACGCCACCCGAGTTAGACCTCCGGGCACGAGGGTCACGTTCTCACCATACAAAATGTAGGGACGCAGATCGACATGCCGCGCCTGCACTTCGCCATCAAGGAAGCATGGTGCACGCGAGAGAGTCAGAGTGGGCTGGGCGATGTAGTTGCGCGGCTCGGCTTCGATTCGCCGACGGAAGTCTTCCCTTTCGGCCTCGGTACTGTGTGGCCCGATCAGCATGCCGTAGCCGCCGGACTCGCCGACAGCCTTCACCACGAGTTCGTCCAGATGCTCGAGCACATAGCTTCTTTGCGAACGGTCGCTGAGAAGATAGGTGTGAACGTTGGCGAGGATTGGATCTTCGCCCAGGTAATAGCGAATGATCGCCGGAACGTAGGCGTAGAGTGCTTTGTCGTCAGCGACACCAGTGCCGATGGCATTGGCCAGCACTACATTTCCAGCGCGATACGCGTTGAACAGGCCGGGCACGCCCAGGCTCGAGTCCTGACGGAAGCAGAGAGGGTCGAGAAAGTCGTCGTCGACCCGGCGGTAGATCACGTCCACGCGCTGCAGGCCTGCGGTGGTCCGCATGTAGACAATGTTGTCGTGCACCAGGAGATCGCGCCCTTCGACCAGTTCGATGCCCATCTGCTGGGCGAGGAATGTGTGCTCGAAATAGGCTGAATTGAAAACTCCGGGTGTGAGCAGGACAACTTTCGGTTCGTGCCGCGTCGAGGAACTGGCCGGGGCCAATGCGCGCAGCGTGGCTAGCAAAGCCTGCGCGTAGTGATCGACCGGGGACACGCCGTAATCGCGGAAGAGCGTGGGGAAAACCTTCTTCAGGACTTTCCGGTTCGCCAGCATGTACGAAACGCCGCTGGGCACCCGCAGATTGTCTTCGAGTACGGCAAAGCTGCCGTCGGGCAAGCGAACCAGATCGGTGCCGCAGATGCTGACGTAAATTCCGCGTGGAACGGTGAGCCCACGCATTTCGCGGCGGAAGTGGCGGCAACTGTACACCAGTTCGCGCGGGACGACGCCATCCGCGAGGATTCTTCCGTGGTGGTAAATGTCTTCGAGGAAAAGGTTCAGGGCCGCTATGCGCTGGGTGAGGCCGTTCTCGATCTTCCGCCACTCCTGGTGAGGGATGATGCGCGGCAGCAGGTCGTTGGGAAATACGCGCTCGGTGCCCTCGTCGTTGCCGTAAACCGTGAAGGTGATGCCCTGATGCAGGAAGGAGAGGTCGGCTGCTTGCTGGCTCTTGCGCAGTTCTTCGGGAGGAAGTTCCAGAAGCGTCTGAAACAGGGCCTTATAGTGCTCGCGCGGCACGCCGGGCGAGGTGAACATCTCATCGTAGGCGACGTCAAACTGGTAGTTGCGAAACGGCGGACGGAATAAGGTAAGGGGCTCCGGAGAATTCATCCGGCGCACGAGTCCGCGAGTTCGGGTACGGCTAGGCTGCACTCATAGGACTCTAGGGGGCGTTCGGGCCCGAGTCCAATCAAAATTGTTTATCGGAGGGATTGAGTTTTCAGGGGGCAGGTAGCGCCGGCGTCTCGCCGGCTGTGGCGCGGACGGCCTCGCCCGCGCTGTAGGCCGGTGCCGAAAAAGCTGACAAATGTTGAGGCGCTGCAGGCAGTGGCGGCGGGACGCCGCCACGACAGCCGCCGGGACGGCGGCGCTACGATTCTTGCCGGCTATTTCCCCGTCTGCCCGGACGTAAATACGGTCCAAGGGCCGGCTTTCATGTCCCGCAGCAGCGGCTTCTGCCACGCAAATTCGGGATGGTGATCGAGGAATTCCGCAGCCAGAAAATCTGCGCCGCAGGGATGGCCTGCTCTGGCCACAAAACTCATTTTTGCCGCCATGGCGCTGTCGGTAGCTTTGCCTTGCACGGCGCCGCCGGGATTGTACGCATCCCAGCCCCATTCCTTGACGCCTCTCGAAGAGGCATCGACATGGCCGCACAGGGCGCGCTCGTTGGGCTGGTCTTTCTTCTCGAAGCTGTCGACGTGGTCGGAAAGGAACTGCTCTGCCAATGTAACGTCGACCTTGCCTTTATTCTGCTGCATGACTTCTTCCCAACGGGCGTGGCGCGCATTCATGGAGGAAGACTTATCGTTCGGATCGAAGCCGCTGGTCTCCTCCTGAATTACTTTGGGGTCGCGCGCGAAATTCGAGCTGACGAAATATCCATCCTTAGTGCGCCACAGTGGGGTGTGCTTCAGACCCAGCTCTAGATAAGCGATCTCGCCTGTCTTGCGGTCGCCGATGAGCCAGTCGTTGGCGTATCCGCCGTTGTTGCCTTCTTTGATGATCCGAACATAGTCATCAATATTGTTGGCGTACTGCAGCGCCTTGCGGGCTCGCATGAACTCGGGCTTGCCGTTCGGATCCCATCCTTCAAATTGCGTGATGGTGGTCTCGGTGATCATAATCCCAGCGGAATTGACGCCGAAATCGTCGTCGCTGACGATAACTCCCGGGAAGCCGTCCATCAGGATGCGGTTGCCGTGCTCGGGCTGGATGTCGAAGACAACCACCCAGCGCTCGCCCGCAAGATAGCTCGTCCAGTTGTTGTGGGCGATGACGATCTGGTGGTCCTTGGTCATGCTGCCCGTGGCGATGAATGCGCTGCAGTTGCCGGGAGCCGCGAGTTTCGGCGCTTTGGCCGACTTCTGCTGCTTGTTCAGCCATGGAACATAGTAATCCGGTACTTCCTCGAACGCGTTGAGCGCCACGATGTCGTACACATCGAGATCGACTCCGTGCGCCTTCGCGCCGTCCGCGATGCCCTGCAGTTCCTGCTGGTACTCGGCGTCAATGTGGGGCCAGAGCATCTGACGAGCCGTCGTGCGGAAGAATTCCCAATCGCGCTGTGTCTGGTGCGTGTCGAACAACTTGATGGCCTCAAATGCGTCGGCGATTTCCGGAGCGAGAAGGTAGCCGTGCTGGAAGCCCACGTCAGAAGGTGATCCTTCGAGGTGCACGTAAGTCCAGCCGCCCTGCTGGAAGCGATAGGCCTTCTGCAGCCTTGCGTCGGATGAACCGGGAACGGCCGCGGCGACCGCCGCACAGGTTAGCAGCATCGCGATGCCGAGCACGCATCCCATACGCATAAGCTTGTTCAACATGAGTCCCCCGAGGTTCAGTCTGTAGAACCGACGCAACATTCTAGCCTGCCTTTGATCCTAGATATCGGTCCGCTGGTCTGGATGGCGGCTCAGATACCAGCAGGGCAGCCATCCGCTGTGTGGAAACAGAGCGTTCACGCAAGTCTGAGCCTGCGGCGGGTCAAAGATCAACTGAGTCTTACCGTTCTTTTGCAAGATGGCGTAGTAGTGATTCACCGTCACCGAGCCATAGGCGTTGCGATTCGTTGCCGCCCTGATCTTGAACACGGTATAGTCCAGACCATACGCGAAAGCCGCCACTCCGATCACGGTCAGAACCGCTCGTACGAACAGTCGTCGCAGCCGTACTCGGAGGCTTGGAGCGGAGGTCGGATTCACGAATCGAGATTATAAGCCCTCGCTAAGAGGGCCGAACACTCTCGTTCGTGATCGGAATCCAACAAGCTCCGGCTTACTTTCGTCCGATGGCCATGATGTGGGAACTGGCGCCGAGCGCGGAAGGTTCGTGCTCGACTTTGCGTACCGCGGAGAGCAAACGTTCGCGCTGTGCGGGATCGTTCCACAGGCGATCAAAGTCGTGTGCCAGCCGGCCCGGACCTTCAATGGCCACCAGTTCCACATTTTGAAAGCTAGCAGTCAAGATCTCGTCCGCCAATTCCTCCGGCCGATGAAAGAAGGCATCGGTGAAATAGCTTGGATTTCCGGTCGTGTTACGGTGCTGACCTTCAGACAAGTCGCGCTCCAGGATGGGCGCGAAAGCAGAGTCCTCGAAGAAACCGTGTGCAAGTGAATCGAACAACGATGCGAAATGACTGATGCCTGCGCCCCACACGACGCCTCCTGGGCGGAGAACACGGTGCGCTTCACGCAGGCAGGTGAGACGGTCTTCCCTTTCCACAAGGTGGTAGAGCGGGCCCAGCAGCAGTACTGCATCCGCAGTTGCGCCGGCATGAGGCAGGTGGCGAGCATCTCCGACTTCTGCGGACGCCAGCGGACGCTCAGGTTGGCGGGAGGATGCTGCCCGCGCCTGTTCGACATGTTTAGGCACGGGATCGAGCAGGTGCACTTGATATCCGTGGGAAGCGAGCCAGCAAGCATACGCTCCGGCGCCTCCTCCGGCGTCGATGACATTGGCCGGAGCGGGCGACAGGTGGCGGAGAATCAGTTCCTGCGTGCGGACTTGTTCGAGCTGAAACCATCCAGTGCCGAGACGAGAGGATTCGTCGGCGTCGCCGTAGTGACGAACAATCTCCTGAATGGAATCGTCGATACTCATAAAGCTTATCGCAGCTTTGAGTTTGCGCTCGTCAGTCCCCGCCGACGCGCCGGTGCGGAGCGCGATAGCCCAACTGCATGGAGATATGTCGCGCCGCGTCCTTCAACGCTTCCAGAATGCGCGGCATGGTTTGAGCGTTTACCTGATTTGTGGTTCCACTTAGACCCACGCTCGCCTCGATCGCGCCTTGCTGGTTGAATACGGGAGCCCCTACGCATCGAGCGCCTAAATTATTTTCTTCGTCATCGACGGCGTACCCCTGTGTGCGCACCTTCTCCAGTTCCTTCAGAAGGCGCGGCAGGGTCGTGATGGTTTTTGGAGTGCGTTTTTCCATGGCGCGCTCGCCAATAATTTTCTCTAGTCGCTCTTGCGGAATGTATGCGACGAGTGCCTTGCCCACGCTGGTGGCATGAACACGCATGCGGCGGCCTACCCAGGTATCCATGCGGATGAAACCGGGGGGTTCGACCTTCTCGATGTAGACCGCCTCAGGTCCGTCCAGAATCGCCAGGTGGCAAGTGAGGCTGGTCTTTTCCACCAGATGGCGCATGATGGGCAGCGCAACCTCGCGCACATCAATCCCGCTGAGGGCGCCCCGGCTGAGGCTCAGGATCTTCAAACCGACGCGGTATTTCCCGCTGCTCTCGTCACGGTTTAGGTATCCCTGGGTTTCTAGAGTGCGCAAGATGTAGCTTGCGGAGCTCTTTGGAATCTGGAGCTTGCGGCTGATCTCGGCGTTGCTCAGGCCTTCTGGCTCCTGGGCAACCGCTTCCAGCATGGTGAGAGCGCGTTCGACGGCAACCGAGGGAGATTCGTCTTTGGAGGGCATCGCCAAATCGTTATGGTAGCAAAACCCTGCATGGACAACAAAATGAATGTATGTTCGACATATTGCACAATGGGCTTGACCGGGGTTTCCGCGCATCGTACGATCCGCCAGTATGATGAATTGCTGTTCAGCATCCTGCACACGCAAAGGAAACCCAGGGACCCGCGAATATGACGCCAACTGCAGTATCGACCACGGAAACAGGAACGCCACTCAATCCCATCAACAACACGCCGCCGGGGTTCGATCCCTACCGCGATCTTCCGGACGGGTTTATGGAATTCTTCCTCCCGCTGCACCGGGGATTTACCCCGCGCCAGCAGGAACTAGCGCTGAAGCGGGTTGAAGTGCTCCAGCGGTCGCTGGAAGGCGACAAGCCCACGCACCGCTTCCCTTCCGACACGGTGCGCAACGGCTGGCGGATCACACTTCCCGATTGGTGCCGTGACCAGCGCAACCAGATGACCGGGCCCGCGGATGATACCGAACTATGCGTCAAGATGCTGAACTCGGGCGCACCCGGGGTGATGCTCGATCTGGAAGACTCCTGCGTCAACGAGTGGTCACATCATGAGACGGGCGTGGCCAACATTCTCGCCTGCCTGCGCGGCGAACTGAGCTACTTCGACAAGAAGCGCAATCGGAGCGTGACCATTCAGCAGAATGGCACCGTGATCTTCACGCGCCCGCGCGGGCTGCACCTGAACCAGGCTGGGCTGATTCCGGGCGAACTGGTGTCTGCGTCGCTGATTGATGTGGCGCGAATCTTCTATTCCGTTGACCCAGACAGGTTGAAACATCCGCTGTGCATCTACATACCGAAGTCAGAATCGGCGGAGGAAGCGCATTGGTGGCGCGATCTGTTCCGGGCGCTGGCCGCGTGGCGCGGGCTGCCGCACGACTACATCAAGTGCATGGCGCTGGTGGAGTCGCACCCGCTGGCGTTCCAGATGGAAGAGTTCGCCTACAACCTGCGCGATCACATCATCGGACTGAACCTGGGCCGTTGGGACTACATGGCCAGCCTGATTCATTTCAATCTCGACAATCCTGACTGGGTTCTGCCGGACCGCAACACGATTCCGTACAACGTTGCTTTCTTCCAGAACCTGCGCGAACTGATGCCAGAGATTTGCCATCATCGAGGAATTCTTGCCATCGGCGGGATGACCGCGCTGTATCCCAGCCGCGAGGACGCGGACTTGAACGCACGGGCACTCGCGATTCTCGAGAAGGATAAGAAGAACGAGGCCGACTGCCTGATGGATGGCGCATGGACGGGACATCCCGATCAGAACGCGATCGCAGTGGCGCAGTTCCCTTACCCGAACCAACTGCAGTCGCGGCCAAAGACAGCGAGCCGGTACCCCGACCTGCGGCCAGCCCCGAACGGAGTCGGCGCGCGGACGGTGAACGGCACGCGAGCGGCGGTGCGAACGGTGATCCGCTACCGGCACGGCGTGCTGAGCGGCAGAGGCGCCAGTTTGCTCGACGGCTACATGGAAGACCTGGCCACGGACCGCATTTATCGGCTGATGATTGCGCAGCGCGTGCTGCATCGCGATCTGGTGCCGGTGCAGGACGAGCAGGGCCAGACCGTAAAGCATACGCCGGAGTTCATCACGCGATTGTTCGACGAAGAACTCGAGCGCTTGCTGGCCGGACTTCCAACCAACGCAGATCCAGACGAGGCGGAGCGCTACCGCCGCGCTCGCGAAATCAGTGAAGCCATGATTGTGAACGGGGAATTTAACCCGGCTTAACCAGCTACTCACCTTAAGAACTAAAGATAAAAGATTTCAGGAGAATGTACATGTCGGCCAAAGGAAACGGACACAACGCGCAACCTTCAACCCACCACCAGATCGAGCACCCATTGAGCGAACAGGAACGCGTCACCCAATATGCACTTGCCCAGGCAGCGATGGACCAGGATTGGGCATCCAATCCGCGGTGGAAGGGCGTTGAACGTCCGTACACGGCAGCAGATGTGCTGCGCTTGCGAGGCTCGATCCACATCGAGCACACGCTGGCTCGCATGGGGGCGGAGCGTCTGTGGGAACTTCTGCAGACCGATCCGTACATCAATGCCTTGGGCGCCATGACCGGCAACCAGGCGGTGCAGCAGGTACAGGCCGGGCTGAAAGCGATCTACGCTAGCGGATGGCAGGTTGCGGCCGACGCCAATAACGCAGGCACGATGTATCCCGACCAGAGCTTGTATCCGGCGGACAGTGTTCCGAATCTTTGTCGGCGGATCAACAATGCGCTGCAGCGCGCGGATCAGGTGCATCACGCAGAGGGGAAAGTGGCTCCGGGGCAGACTTGGTTTGCGCCGCTGGTCGCCGACGCGGAGGCGGGATTCGGCGGCACGCTGAATGCTTTCGAACTGATGAAGGGCATGATCGAGGCTGGTGCCGCGTGCGTGCACTTCGAGGATCAGTTGTCGTCCGCGAAGAAGTGCGGGCATCTCGGCGGGAAGGTTCTGGTCTCCACCACTGAGGCGATTCAGAAGCTGGTGGCGGCGCGGCTCGCGGCCGATGTGATGGGCGTGCCGACGCTGATCATGGCGCGCACCGACGCCGACAGCGCGCATTTGCTGACCAGCGACATCGACGCCCGCGACCGAGAGTTCTGCACGGGCGAGCGCACGTCGGAGGGCTTCTACTGCATACGCGGTGGGATCGATTCGGCCATCGCGCGCGGGCTGGCCTATGCTCCGTATGCCGACCTGATCTGGTGCGAAACTTCGCATCCCGATCTGGAAGAGGCACGCCACTTCGCCGAGGCCATTCACGCACAGTACCCGGGCAAGGCGCTGGCCTACAACTGTTCGCCCAGCTTCAACTGGCGCAAGAATTTGGACGAAGCGACCATTGCTCGCTTCCAGCCGGAACTCGCGCGCATGGGATACAAGTTCCAGTTCGTCACGCTGGCGGGATTCCACGCGCTGAACCTCAGCATGTTCGAACTGGCTCGCGGATACAAACTCAACGGCATGACCGCGTACTCACGGCTGCAAGAAAAAGAGTTCAGCCGCGAGACGCAGTACGGGTATGAAGCTGTGAAGCACCAGCGCTTCGTGGGGACGGGATATTTTGATCAGGTGCAGCAGGTGATCAGCGGAGGACTGGCGTCGACGACGGCGCTGGCCGGCTCGACCGAGACTGAGCAGTTCATGGAGAAGAAAGCACTGACCCGCCCGGAACGTGGGCCGGATGCAGGATGCCAGCCGATTCTCGGCGAGTGCCCGCACACGCCGGTCACGATTGACTTCGGGCCAGAGGAGATGCTGTTGCCGTCTGGGGACTGAACGGTCGCTGTTAGAACGGTGAAAGAAGCATGAAGGGCCGGTCTGCTGGGGGAGCAGACCGGCCCCTCTGCGTTTTCTGTAAAAACCTTGCTAGGGCGACTCTCCCGCGTGTGTGGCGGCGGGGACGCCGCCACGACAGCCGCCGGGACGGCGGCGCTACACGAAGTTGGCGAGCGCTTCGAGTGAGTGCGATGGTTCGTAGCGGTTCGTGGGGCTGAACGCGGCAACGGCGCAGGGCAGAATTTCGAGGAATCGATCAACCTCCTGCTCGGTGTTGAAGCGACCGAGGCTAAGACGCAGCAGGCCGCGAGCCCGCTCATCGTCGTAACCCATGGCCAAAAGCACCCCAGAGGGTTCGCCAGAATGATTCGCGCTACAAGCGCTTCCGGCCGAGACTGCAACGCCGGCGGCATCGAGAGCTGCCAGAAGTTTGCCCACTTCGCGCTCCTGGCCGCGGAGTCCGAAGCTGATGTGGCCAGGTAAGCGATGGACTGGGTGCCCGAAGAGATACGACTGCGGCAGACTGCGGCTCAGTTCTTTCGCGATGCGTTCGCGAAATTCGGTGAGGCGTATTGCTTCGTCTGCCAGTTCTTCCCTTGCGATAGCCGCCGCCGCGCCAAAGCCGACAATTCCGGCAACGTTTTCTGTGGCCGACCGCAGGCCGCGCTCCTGTCCACCACCGAAGACAATGGGTGATAGTCGCGTGCCCTTGCGGACATAGAGTGCGCCGATACCTTTTGGCCCGTGCAATTTGTGGGCTGAAAGCGAGAGCAGATCGACATGCAGGCGATTCACGTCGAGCGAAATCTTGCCTGCGGCCTGAACCGCGTCGGTGTGAAATAAGACATCGTGCAATTTGGTGAGGTGAGCGAGTTCCTCGATGGGCTGCAGCGTCCCCACCACGTTATTCGCCGCCATGATGGAGACGACAGTCACTTGCGACTGCAGCGCGCGCAGCAAGCTCTGAGGGCTGACTAGACCGTCGGCATCAACAGGAAGATGCGTGATCTTTGTTCCCGACCCAGCGAGGAAGCGGCAAGTCTCGAGAATCGCGGCGTGCTCGATAGAGGTTGTTACCACGTGTCCGGGACGGCCGCTGGCACGCACGGCGCCCATCAGCGCAAGGTTGTCGGCCTCGGTGCCGCTGGCGGTGAAGATGATTTCTTCTGGCTCAGCGCCGATCAGCGAGGCGACTTGCGCGCGTGCAGTCTCAATTGCTGCACGGGCAGCACGGCCTTCCTGGTGCAGGCTCGACGGATTTCCAAAGGCGCCGCCGAGAAATGGGCCCATCGCCGTAAGCACCCGGGGATCAAGCGGGGTGGTGGCGGAATGATCAAAATAAATGCGCGGATTCATGAATGCTTCTCCAGCATGGCTGCGCTGGGCCCTGCGCGCCCTAAAAACACGAATGCCTCATCCGGGATGTGGGGACGAGGCAACTGCTCACCGAAATCTCATGTCCCCCGCAAACCGGGCGGGAATTGACACCATATGATCAGGCTGGTTCCTGATCCGGTTGTCGTGGCGTCTGCGGGCCCGTTACCCTCAGCCACTCTGCATGAGACTACGGCTTCATTCCGGCACGAATGCCGGAACACCATTAACGATAGGGTGCGTAGGAACGACTGTCAAGGAATAATCTATGGTCAGGTAGCCCCGACGCTTTTGTCCGTGGCTCGCTTCGCATCGCAGGGCGGAGGAATGCGTCCGCCCCTACGCAATCGCTTTGCTATAATTAATGCTGCCTGGCAGTTGCGGTTTATACCTGTGCGGAAGTGGTGGAACTGGCAGACACACCATCTTGAGGGGGTGGCGCCGAAAGGCGTGGGGGTTCAAATCCCCCCTTCCGCACCATGGTTTCTTGTCCGCGTGGACGACCACTCCGCCGGATTGCGGCTGGAACCACAACATAACCTGAGCGTTAGGACAACATCCAAACCTATGATCTACCTCATCACGACGATCCACATCCTGGTCTGCTTCTTCATCATCATTGTGGTTCTGTTGCAGAGCGGCAAGAGCGGCGACATTTCCGCGGCTTTCGGCGGTCAGGGCAGCCAGACGGCGTTCGGACCGCGCGGCGCGGCCAGCGCGCTTTCCAAAGCTACCACCTGGTCGGCTGTGGCGTTCATGATCACTTCCATCGCGTTGTCGGTGTACGCAACCCGGCGCGGCGGACCGACCTCCGTTTTGGGAGACATCAAGTCGCAACCGGTCAAAACGCAGCCCGCCCCGGCGCAGAAGCCGGTGACACCACCCACGCAACAGAAGTAAGCGTACAAGGGGCCAGTCAGCTTCGGATTCAGCGCGGCAATTCGTGCGTCGAATCGCCGGCGAGCCCCTGTACAGTCCAGCCCTATCTACAGAGTCCCCAGTAATTGTATTTGCCTGACAGAGGATGTAACATCCGATTGAGGCATTCTTTCTCGGAGGCATCGCTATGTCGGATCATGACAGCAATAGTTTCGTTTGGTTTTTAGCAGGACTCGGTTTGGGAGCGTTGGCAGGAGTGCTGTACGCGCCGCGCTCGGGTAGCGAGACTCGCGAACAACTGCGGGCGCGCGCCGAGGAAGGCCGTGACTACGTTCGCAACCGTGCGCGAGAAGCGCGCGAACAAGCTGCACAGTGGGCCGACAAGGGCCGCGACGTAGTCAACACCCAGAAAGAGCAGTTCCGCGCCGCCTACGAAGCTGGTCGTCAGGCCTATCACGAAGCCACGGAGACCGGCGCACCAAAGGGTTTATAGGCACAGCCGCGCCGGCTTTCCTTTCGAGCAGGCGCTCGATGGTAGTTGCCGGAGCACGCTTATGGACAATCTGACTCCTTGGTTTATCGCCCTGACTGCGATCGCGATCCTGCTACAGGCAGGCGTCCTGGTGGCCATGTATGTGGCCATGCGCAAGAGCAGCGCTCACATGGAAGCCTTGGCGACGGAAGTGAAAGCTAAGGTGCTGCCCACGGTTGAGCAAGCCGAGGCCATGCTCACGGAATTCCGCCCGAAGCTTCAGGTCATCGCCGACAACCTGCAGCAGTCCACCACGATCCTGCGCGACCAGGTGCAACGCGCGGACGCAACCGTCAAAGATGCAGTGGACCGCGGCCGGCTGCAGATCATTCGCGCCGACGAGTTGCTGACTCGAACGCTCGATCGCGTCGAAGAGACCACGGACATGGTCCACAGCACCGTCGTTTCGCCGATTCGCCAGCTGTCTGGGATCATGCAGGGAATCACAGTTGGCCTGGAGTTTCTGTTTGGCGGACGCGGGCGCCGAAATGGCGGCAGCCGCGAAGAGCGTCGTCCGGTGCCGCAGGATGAGATGTTTATCTAGACCGCGGTCGCGCCCTGTTCATCCCGATTCTTCTCACCGTAGGTCCGACATACTCATGCTGCGTTTTCTCTTCATTCCCCGTCGTCGTGTCGTCCACAGCATCCTTCTGAGCGCCGCGCTGATTCTTCTCGCGGTCTCGATCGAGGCTCAGGAGAAGGTTGTCTGGAGTGATCAGGAGAAGCCGATCGTCGAGCAGTTGCGCGGTCTGCGCAAACTTGATGACACGGTGCGCGTTCGCACGACCAAGGATCTCGCTCTGCAGATTCGGGCTCTACCCGTCGTCCCCAATAAGCTGAAGCTGGCGGGGACGTTGGCAGAATTATCCACGGAAGGCGACTTTGGGAAAGACACTCTGCAAGAGGTCACGACCACTCTCGCCGCAGCATTGCGCGAACAGCCTCCGGCAGGAAAACCCGGCCAGCCTGATTTTCTTTACGTTGAATTGGCCTCTCTGGTGCGCTACGAGCACATGCAGGCGACCTCGGACAACCCTCAGTTTGCCGAGGCGATGGCAAAGTTGGAAGCGGACGATGCAAAACGGCAGAGCGCGGACTTCACCCTCTCAGACCTGCAAGGCAAGGCGTGGCATCTTCAGGAATTGCGGGGCAAAGTCGTGCTGGTGAACTTCTGGGCGACCTGGTGTCCGCCGTGCCGCAAAGAGATGCCCGACCTGGACGCGTTGTACGGCAAGTTCAAGGATCAGGGCTTTGTCGTGCTGGCGATTTCTGACGAAGAGGCCGCGAAGGTTTCACCATACCTTGCCGAGCACAAGGTCAGCTATCCCGTGCTGCTCGATCCGGGGCGCAAGGTGAATGATCTTTTCATCGTGGAAGGTATTCCCAAGAGCTTTGTGTACGACCGCAGCGGTAAGATGGTGGCGCAGTCGATCGACATGCGCACGCGGAGTCAGTTTCTGGCAATGCTCGCGCAAGCGGGTTTGCAGTAGGTCACGAAGGCGCGGACGCAGCAGCCTGTCCTGAGCGCAGTCGAATGGTCCGCCCTCCGATGCGAAGCGAGCGCCGCCGGACGAATGCGTCCGGGGCTACGTGTTCTGAGGAATCGATGCGATATCTGGTTCGAGCCCGTGTGAAAGCTGGCCGTGAGGCGGACCTGCTCAAGGCCATCGAGGGCGAGACCTTAGGCCGGGGATCGGTCGCCGAGGGCGAGTATCTGCGGAACATGCAGGAGGCACGCGTTTGTGAGGATCAAGCCGCGCGCTGGGTGGAAGTATGCTACTGCCCGACGCCGTTGCAGGAAGAGCAGCCTTACTGGGAACGCTACTTTGATCTAACACGCGTGCAGGATGCCCACGACCGCCGCAAATGCCGCGACGAGAATGGGACTGAGCCCTGGGCCTGCGGTGATTGCGACTGCACGGCGCGGCTGGAAAAGAAATTGCAATCTTCCGGCAAGCCGTTCCTCGAATCGCTCCGTAGGGACGTTGCTTGCAACCTCTCTCTCACCAACATTTCTAACGTTGCAGGCAAGACGTAGCCAGCTACGTCTCAGCGGATCGCTCTTCACGCAAGTTCCGGCAGCGTTGATGCGAGCTGTTTCAAGTCCTGCGCCACTTCCCTCAAATTGAAAACCAGCGCCCAGAAGGGCAACATGCGGTCCAGCGCGAAAGGAGTAGTAACGCGCTGCGCGCGAAGCTGGACCGAATCGACGTCGAGGTTGCGGATCGCCGCGTCGAGGTCGGCTGATTTCAAAGCCGCGCCGGGTTTTCGCACCGCTTCCGCCAGGAACGTGAACATCAGCGCGGTTTGCTCCACCAGCGCCGGGAGCGAGGGCATCAGGTCGGGCTGCAGTTGCACCCGCACGTAGAGAGAGCTGTCTTCGGCCATCGCCGTCAAGCGCCTCCGGACTTGGTCGGCTTCGTCGACGAAGGACTGGAAAGCGCCCTGGTTGAATCGCGAAAATGCGAGTTCACTTTTCGCTTCGTCCATCTGCTGGGTAATGCCGCGGCGCAAGTCGTGCAACTGGCGGTCGAGTTCGCGGACCTGTTGCTCGTTGTCGATTCCCTGCAGTGCGGCGGCGGTGACCGCGCGGTAGAGCGCGCCGGCGGCGTCGAGAATGCTGGCAAGTTTGTGGCGCAATCCGACGCGTGCGTGAACCGGCCAGATCAGCGCGCCTACGCTGGAGGCAACAACCGCTCCCAAGATCGTATAGAGCACGCGCAGCCACGCCATGTGCCACGGCTCTCCCTGCCCGCCGAAGACGAGGATCAACGCCGCGGTGAAGCCTGCGGCCGTGAAGGCCGGATGAAGCGAAGTCAGGTATCCGAACAAAGTCGCGAGAAGGAATAGTACGACGCCCACGCCGACTAGCCCATTTCCGAGCATCGGCATGAGCAGGGCTGCAGCGAGCGCTCCGCAGGTCGAACCGATGGTGCGGTAAAGCGCTGCCTTCCATGACGCGCCCAGATTGGCCTGCGTCACGACCAGCGCGGCGAAGACCGCCCAGTATCCCTGCGGCAGATTGAAGCCAGCGTAGATGGCATAAGTAATCGTGCCCGCGAGGCCAGTCTTGATTCCCTGCTTGAGCGGGCCAGATTGGCGGTTCCAGAGGGATGGCGGAGTTGCTGCTGACACACTCTGAGGAATTAGAAGCGGAGGATTTGCAGATGCCATGCGGGGGATTATATTCGGCGGTTTCGTTACTACGCGATCCAGCCGCCGCCCACCACGACGTCTCCATCGTAGAAAACAGCCGCTTGTCCCGGTGTGATGGCGCGCTGCGGCTCGTCGAAGGTGACGAGGATTTCGTCGTCCCCAACTCTTTCAATCAGGGCTGCCGCGGGCTCGTGGCGATGGCGAATTTTCACGCCGACGCGCATCGGCCCGAGCAGGTCGTCGACGGCGATCAGGTTCACGCGGCGGGCGCAAAGGGTGCGCGAATAGAGATGCTCTTCCCCGCCAACGATCACCTGCTTGTTCGCGCCGCTGATCTGGATGACGTAGAGCGGCGAGCCCGTGGCCACGCCGAGTCCCTTGCGCTGGCCGACGGTGAAGTTGTGAATGCCAGCGTGCTCGCCGATGACTTCTCCATTCGCGGTCACTAGGTCGCCGGCGGTGTCGGGCAAGGCCTCGCCCTGTTCGGCGAGGTAGGCGTCGATGAAGCGCTTGTAGTCGCCGCCGGGAACGAAGCAAATTTCCTGCGAGTCGGGCTTCTCCGCGAGCGCGAGTCCGTGATGGCGGGCCAATTCGCGAACCTCGAGCTTGGTCATGTCGCCCAGCGGGAAGATCGTGCGACTCAGTTGCTCCTGCGTGAGGCCGAAGAGGAAGTACGTCTGGTCCTTGCTCGAGTCGGCCGGACGCTTGAGCAACCAGCGGCCTCGAGCGTCGTCGAAGGCCACGCGCGCGTAGTGTCCGGTGGCAACGCGCTCAGCCCCAATCTGCTGGGCCACAATGAGTAACTGGTCAAACTTCAAGTGATTGTTGCAGAGGCTGCAGGGGATCGGTGTTCGCCCGGAAACATACTCTTCAATAAAGGGACGGATCACGTCGCGCTCGAAACGCTCCTCGTGATTGACCACGTAATACGGGATGCCGATCTGCTGCGCCACGCGGCGGGCGTCGTAGACGTCGTCGAGCGAACAGCAGCGCCCCTGCACGGACTCCGGCATGCCCTCTTTGCCAGCGAGGCGGCGCTGGTTCCAGAGCTGCATGGTGAGGCCGATGACGTTGTGTCCCTCCGCGCGTAGCATGGCCGCGACGGTGGAGGAGTCCACACCGCCCGACATGGCCACGGCAATCGTTTCGGTACTCAGCTTCTAGCTCCTAGCTCCCCGCTTAGCACTGCGCGACTCGTCATTCTGAGCGAAGCGAAGAACCTATGCAATTTGCCAGCGCCGGCAGAAGTGCATGGATCCTTCGCGGCAAAATGCGCCGCTCAGGATGACAACGTATCTTGACTCACCTCTCAGTGCTGACTGCATGCTTCGTGTACTTTGGCGAGAGTTCCCGCAGACGGGCTACAGTTTCGGGCACGAGCGCCAACGCGATATCGATATCTTCGGCGACTGTCTGCTTGCCCAGGCTGAAGCGGATACTGGCCCGCGCCTGATCCGTTCGGAGCCCCATCGCCACGAGCACGTGCGAAGGCTCAATCGCGCCCGAGGAACAGGCAGCGCCTGTCGAGACCGCGAGGCCCTTCAGATCCAGCGCAATGACCATCGCTTCGCCGTCGATATGGTCGAAGTGAATGTTCGCAGTATTAGGCACACGTGCTGCACCGTCGCCATTCACTCCCGCGTCTTCGACCTGCGCGAGGATTCCCTGCTGCAACCGGTCGCGCGCTGCGGCCATCTTCTGGTCATCGCCGCAGTCGAGCGCTTCTTTCGCAATCTTCGCGGCCTTGCCCAAGCCAACGATTCCGGGTACGTTCTCCGTCCCGGCGCGACGCGAACGCTCATGCCGGCCGCCGTAAAACAGCGGCTGAAGGCGAGTTCCCTTCCGCACATAGAGCGCTCCTACGCCCTGTGGCGCGTGAATCTTGTGGCCGGAAATCGAGAGGAGTTGGCAACCGATTCGCGTCACATCAATCGCAACTTTGGCGGCCGACTGCACCGCGTCCGTATGAAAACAAACTCCGGCTTCGGCCGCGATCTTCCCGATCTCCTCGACCGGCTGCAGAACTCCGGTCTCATTGTTCGCCATCATGACGGAGATCAGTTTCGTGTTCGGACGCAGGGCGCGGCGCACGTCGGCGGGATCCACCAAGCTGCGTCCATCCACCGGCAGAACGGTGACTTCCGCTCCAATGTCTTCCAGATGCTTGCAGGCCAGCAGCACGGCATGGTGTTCGACGCTCGACGTAATGACGTGGTCGCCGGCTCCGACCAGGCCTGCAATCGCGAGATTGTCAGCCTCTGTTCCGCCGCTAGTGAACACGATCTCGGAAGCTCGGCAGCCCAGCAGCGCGGCCACTGACTCGCGCGCGTCCTCGACCGCCGCCCGGGTCTGCTGCCCATGATGGTGGATCGACGAGGCGTTACCGAACTGCTCCCCGAAATAGGAGCGCATGGCCTCGAAGACCTCAGGCAGGACGGGTGTCGTGGCGTTATTGTCGAGGTAGATGCGATGCATACAGAACCCGCTTCTATTCTACATTGCGGGTCGTAGAGACGTAGCTGGCTACGCCTTGCGGACGGCATTTCCGATGGTGGCTAGAGAGACGTTGCAAGCAAGGTCTCTACGACGGCATTGGGGAGGAGTGGACGGGCTTCGCCCTACCCCGGACGGCCGAGGCGGCCATCCCCACATGATCCGTGGCGCTCTTAGCGCTGGTCGATTGCTACATACGGGCTGGGATATTCTGGGCCTAGGTACTCTGCCCGCGGGCGGATCAGGCGGTTGTCGTTGAGTTGTTCGATCACGTGAGCGGCCCAGCCACTTACACGGGAGATGGCGAAGATGGGTGTGAACAAGTCCACATCAATGCCAAGCGTGTGATAGGTGGACGCCGAATAAAAATCCACGTTGGCGTTCAGCTTCTTGTCGGCCTTCACGAACTCTTCAATCTTGTGCGAGATCTCAAACCATTTGGGTTGCCCACTGGAGGAGCCGAGATCGCGGGACATGGCGCGAAGGTGCGTGGCGCGCGGATCTTCCGTGTGATAAACGCGATGGCCGAAGCCGGGAATCTTCTTCTTCTGCGCCAGCATGCCCTTCACGTAATCGATGGGGTCGGCGCCCGACGCGTCGATCGCTTCGAGAATCAGAAACACCGCTTCGTTGGCCCCTCCGTGCAGTGGTCCCTTCAAGGCGCCGATCGCGGAAGTGATCGCCGAGTGCATGTCCGATAAAGTTGCCGCCGTAACCCGCGCAGCGAACGTCGAGGCGTTGAGTTCATGGTCCGCGTGCAGGATCAGCGCGATATCGAGTGCCCGCTCCGCCGTCGGCGAGGGTTGCTTGCCGTTCAGCATAAGCAGGAAATTCGCGGCGTGGGAGAGCGCGCGGTCGGGCTCTACAACGGCATGTCCCTTACGAATACGGTCGTAAGCAGCAACGATCATCGCGATCTGCGAAGTGATGCGAATCGCCTTGTCCACATTGGCTTTGGCGTCGTTGCTCTTTTCTTGGGGATCGTAGAACGACAGCGCCGAGACCGCGGTGCGCAGCACGTCCATGGGTAAAGCATGTCGGGGAGCATTGCGCAGCAGGGTGATGATGGACGCATCCAGCTTGCGCTCTTCCGCCAGGCGCTCATGCAGTTCGCGCAGTTCGCGGCGGGTGGGCAACTTCCCGAACCACAACAGGTAGCAGGTCTCCTCAAAATTCGACTGGTGGGCCAGTTCGTGAATGTCGATCCCGCGATAGGCCAGCACGCCGCGATCTCCGTCGATGTAGCAAATCTTGGATGTGGTGGCAACGACCCCTTCGAGTCCTTTGGGGGCGTGGTTTGTGGTCAGGCTGGACATTGGTCTCTCGCTTCGATCGCTGGACTTTAGTGTTGCGGACCGCGCGAGGAGGACGCGGAGGATGCAACCTTGTTTTATACCTGAAATCCGCGCGACTTTCCAAGCGTCCGATAGTAACGTCTCGGAGTAACAGCGAACTGGCCGCCAGCCGCCAAATCCGCCCGTTTGGCGCGCCTTCACAGAACCGATCGCCGATCCCGCGCTTTGCCACTCAGGTTCGCCGGGGCGTATAGTTGAAGGTTCTTCTGTAGATCTCCGCAGCACTGTAGTCAGCTCGTCATATTCCTCATGGAGAAACCACCCGCAATGAAACGCTTTTTCGCAGTTCTGCTCTCGGTTGCCTTTATCTTTTCGACTCTGGCCACAGCCGACGAAGGCATGTGGCTCTACAACGCTCCCCCGAAAGACAAAATCAAGGCCAAATACGGCTTTGAACTCACTCAAGCGTGGCTCGACCACGTTCGCCTGTCTTCCGTTCGATTCAACAACGGCGGATCCGGCTCGTTTGTGTCGGCCGACGGGCTCACCTTCACCAACCACCACGTGGGCGCGGGATGCGTGCAGCAACTCTCGACCGAGGGCCACGACTACATCAAGACCGGCTTCTATGCCAAGACCCAGGCCGACGAGGCCAAGTGCCCGAACCTGGAACTCAACCAACTGGTCGGCATTGAGGACGTCACGGACAAAGTCAACGCCGGTGTGAAGGCGGAGATGTCCGCGGCAGATGCCAGCCAGACCCAGCGTGCCGCCATGTCGCAGGTCGAAAAAGATTGCACGACCGCGACTGGCCTGCGCTGCGATGTGGTTACTTTCTATTCCGGCCAGGTCTATAACCTCTACAAGTACAAGAAGTACACGGATGTCCGGCTGGTGTTCGCGCCGGAATTCGGCATTGCCTTCTTCGGCGGCGATCCGGACAATTTCACCTATCCCCGCTACGATCTCGACATCACTTTCTTCCGGGTCTACGAGAACGACAAGCCTGCGCACCTCGACAACTACCTGCAGTGGTCGCAGACCGGAGTCAAAGAAGGCGACCTGATCTTCGTTTCGGGGCATCCGGGAAACACGGGGCGCATGCTCACCATGGCCCAGCTCGAGTTCCTGCGGGATGTGCAATATCCCATGAACCTGAAACTCTTCCAACGGCGCATTGCCTTGTTGCAGGAGTTCAGCAAGCAGTCAGAAGAAAATGCCCGCATTGCCAACGAAGATATTTTTGGGCTGCAGAACTCGCAGAAAGCGATCACCGGCTACCAGTCGGGATTGCTCGATAAGGTGATCATGGACGCCAAGGCCGCGGACGAGAGCAGACTGCGCGCCTCGTTCAAGCCCGACCCCAAGAACGCCGCGGCGGCCGATCCCTGGGATGAGATCGCTCAGGCCATCAAGGTTCAGCAATCCATCTATCCCAACTTGACTTATCTGGAGCGCCAGCGCGGGTTCAACTCGCACCTGGCCCAGTTAGCGCGCGTTCTAGTGCGCGCCGCGGCGGAGAAGCCGAAACCGAATCAGGAGCGGATGCGGGAGTTCCGCGATTCAAACCTTCCGTCGTTCGAGCAGCAGTTGTTCTCGACTGAGCCGATTTACAAGAATCTGGAGATCGCTCTGCTCGCAGACTCGCTCAGCGAGATGCAAGACGCGCTGGGCAAAGACAATCCAGACGTGCAGAAAGTTCTGCAAGGAAAGACGCCTGCGGAAGCAGCGAAGGACTACATTACGAACACGAAGCTCGAAGACGTCGCCGTGCGCAAGCAGCTCTATGGAGGCGGGCAGGCAGCCATTGATGCCAGTACCGATCCCCTCATCGTTGTCATGCGCGCGATTGATCCCGATGCCCGTGCCGCGCGCAAGCAATTTGAAGACAAGGTCGACGCCGTCGTGCGGCGGGACGGAACGATTGTAGCCAAGGCACGTTTCGCGCAGAGCGGTTTTGCCCAGCCTCCGGACGCGACATTTACACTCCGCTTGAGCTACGGCGCGGTGAAGGGCTACCAGGAAAACGGGAAGCCGATTCCCTTCGCCACCAACATGGGCGGAGCTTACGAACACGCGGCCGAGCATAACAGCCAGCCGCCCTATAACCTGCCGGAGAGTTGGATGAAGTCCAAGCCGAACCTCGACTTGAAAACTCCGCTCAACTTTGTTGCCACTCCCGACATCATCGGAGGCAACTCCGGGTCACCCACAGTGAACAAAAAAGGCGAGGTCGTGGGAATCATCTTCGACGGTAACATCGAGTCTCTGCCCTGGAACTTTGCTTTCAGCGACGTGCAGGGGCGCTCCGTCTCCGTGGATTCGCGAGGCATTCAAGAGGCTTTGCGCAAGATTTACGGGGCCACTGCGTTGGCAGATGAACTGATGGGAACCAAGGCTACGGGAGCCAAGGCGGGGAAATAACGGAAGGCCATATACAATGATCGAGGCTCGCATTTCGATGCGGGCCTTTTTTTCTCCCTCCCGCGAACTCAAAGATCAGGCAGGCCAAATCGACAGGGCGGTCTTCGTCAGGATCTGCTGCTGGGTCGCCTCGCTGAGCGGAAGCGCCCGAAATTCGTCGAGATTCTTCTTGATGTCGGGCACGCCCGGCCCCGGCCAGTCGGTGCCGAAGAGCGTTTTGTGCGCGATCTCTTCAAGACGCGGGAAATATTTCAGCAAGGTTTTGGGCGGGATGCCGCTGATGTCGAGATACACGTTGGGATGCCGTCGCACCAGGAAGAATGCGGTCTGCATCCAAAGCGGGCGGCCGCCGTGGGCCAGCAGAATCTTCAGTTTGGGAAAATCAACAGCCACGTCGTCGACGTAAATCGGGTCGCCGTACTTGTTGCGGGCGCCGGGAAAGATGGACGTCCCTGTGTGGAACATCACCGGCACACCATTCGCTTCCGCAGCTCGGTAGATGATCTCCAGTTCCTTGGCGCCACTCAGGTAATCGTTGGGGAACAGCAACTGGTGCGGCGGATGAATCTTGATCATTTGTAGCCCGAGCCGCAGAATGTGTTCCACATCGGCCAGCACGTTCGTGGTGTGCTTGGGATGCAGGCTGCCGCAGGAGAGCAGCCGCTTCGGATCTTCCTTTACATAGTCAGCGACGAACTGATTCACCCCACTGGTAAAGCCGATCACTTCCGGGGCCACGTAGTTGATGAGCATCGCCCGATCGATGCCGCTCGCGTCGAGGAATTTGAGGAAAGCCTTGGGAGAGCGGCAGAATTCGACGATCTGGTCGAAGTTCGGTCGATTCTTCTTCATTAGCTCCAGCGCATGGGGCTTGAACATTTCCATGGGCTGGATGTGGATGTGGCAGTCGGTGATCATGAGCGATGAGTAGCGAGTCGAGTGGCCGCCAGCAGAATAACAGAGTACTCAGTTCGCCGCTGCCGCCAGCACGGCTCTCTTGGTGAAGACGCGGATCATCTCGCGCCGGTACTCGGGTGTTAAAGCGGAGGTGGTTAGCGGCTTCGCAGTTCTTGCAGCCAAATCGCCAACGGCTTCGGCCAATGTTTCGTCGAGTGCCTTTCCCGTCATCAATTCGGCGGCGCCTTTCACCAGCAGTGGCGCTGGGTTCACCGCTGTGATGCCGATCCTGGCATCGGAGATGTGCCCGTTGGATCGCTTCATCACCACCGCAACTCCGGCCAGCGGGTAATCGATCGATCCTCGAACCCGCAGTTTGCGGTAGACGCCGCGGTAGTCTGCCGACGACGCCGGCAGCAGAACGCGAGTAACCAGTTCGTTGGCCTGCAGTTTGCGATAGTTGTCGCCAAGCCCGGTGTAAAAATCGCTAAGCGAGATGCAGCGCGTTCCCGCGGCACTCGCGATTTCAATTTCCGCGTTCAGGCAGAGCAATGCCGGAGGCGTGTCTCCGGAGAAGACGGCCCAACATTTTGTGCCACCGGGCGCGACATGGCAGAGATCACCGTCTTTCTTGATGCAAAATCCGCAACCTTTGCGCCATGTGAGCGACTGGTTGTACCACAGGCAGCGCGTGTCGAGGCAGATGTTGCCGCCAATGGTGCCCATGTTGCGCAGCACGGGCGACGCCACGGTGGCGGCGGCCTCAGTCAGCACCGGATAATGCTGCCGCAGATAGTCAGATCGCTCGATCGCGCGAAGGGTCGTCAAAGCGCCGATTTCGACGCCGCCGTCGGCTTGCGGTTTGATCCCTCGCAGCGCGGGAATTCCGCGCAGGTCGAGCACGTGCTCAGGTTCGAAAAGCTTCTGCCGCATGGAAGGAATCAGATCGGTGCCGCCGGCCAGCACACGAAGGTTCCCCGCAGGCTCGCCCAGGTAGCCTACAGCCTCTTCGATGCCGCGCGGTCGCAGCAGTCTGAACTGTGGAAGGCTCAATCTGCGCTCCTTGAGACCGGCGGCGTTTCTCGCCGCGAGGGATCGAGCGCGTGCCGTTCCGGTCCTTTGCCCTTGAAGCACAGCGAGCCGCCGTGTTCGCGGAAGCGCGTAGGCGAGGTTGGGTCCACGCCCTCAGTCAGATTCAGCGCCTTGACGTTGTTCTTCGCGCGCATCGCCGACAGCACTCTCTCCGGCGTAAAGGGCGACTCGTGCAGGCGCACGCCGACCGCATCGTAGATTGCGTTGGCAATCGCCGGAATCGTTGCGGCCAGCGATCCCTCGCTGCATTCCTTGGCGCCAAACGGACCTTCGGGATCGATGCTCTCCACGATGATGGGCTCTACCTCCGGCGACTCTACCGACGACGGACTGCGATATTCGAGCAGCCCGGGATTCATCAGCATGCCGTCCTTCCAGACCATCTCTTCAGTGAGCGCCTGGCCCATGCCCATCCAGACCGAACCAATGATCTGACCTCCGACGGAAACTGGATTCAGGGCGCGCCCGCAGTCGTGCGCGGCCCAGACTTTGTGTACCGTGACTTCGCCCGTCTCTTCGTCAACGCTGACCTCGGCGACCTGCGCCGAGTACGAATAAGCCGGCGAGGGCCCCACGCCTCCACCTTTGTGGCGGCCGCCGCGCGCTTCCTGCGGAGGCGCGTAGGATCCGGTTCCGGTGAGCGCTCCGTGGAAGTCGATGGCAGCCACGACCGCCTCCTCAAATGTCATCCAGTCCTTCGGGCCTTCTTCTTTACGCTTCTGCTGCAGCGATCCACGCAAAATCTGGCCCTCGACTCGCCCGCTGACCGAAGCTCCTGCCTGGGTAACTTCCACTTCCTCGGCCTGATCTTTCCTCACAGCCGGCGGCGCGCTTCCCTTCTTGACAACGAGGTCCTCGCGGAAAACCAAGTCTTCCACCGCGCATTTCATCTTCTGAGCTGCGGCTGCGGCAATCAGCTTCTTTACTTCGGTAGCTGCGCGCAACGTTGCATTGCCCGCCATAAACGTGACGCGACTGGAGTAGGAACCGATGTCGATCGGAGTCAAGTCGGTATCAGCGGCAATTACGCGCACGCGGGGCAGCGAGCATCCCAGCACTTCGGCCGCGATCTGCGCAGTCATCGTGTCGGAGCCCTGCCCAATTTCCGACGCTCCGGTGTACACCACGACGCCACCGTCGCGATCGATCTTGATGTTCACCGTCGAGTGCGGCATATCGGAACGGATGATTGAATTCGCCGCGCCGCTGACGTAATGGCTGCAGGCGATGCCAAGTCCTCGTCCCTGTGGCAGTCTGCCTTTGCGCTCCTTCCAGCCAGAACGCTCCACTGTCTTCTCGATGCATTCCGGCAGTCCGTAACTTTGAACCCGCAGGCCATTCACGGTGATGCAGGGAGGCTGTAGCAGATTGCGCTGACGAATGACCGCCGGGTCCATCGCGATCTTCAAAGCGAGTTCGTCGAGCTGCGATTCAAAAGCGAAGCGGACATTCACCGTGCCGTGACCGCGCATTGCGCCACAGGCGGGCTTGTTGGTCAGCACGCGGTATCCGTCATACTGAATGTTGGGGATGTCGTAGAGCGCACCCAGCAGCGCACCAGAATAGAGGATCGTAACGACACCGTAGGAGCAGTACGCGCCGCCGTCCTGCACGACGCGGGCTTTCACGGCCGTGATCCGTCCGTCGTTCTTCACTCCAGTTTTCAAGTCGATGATGGTGCGCGGCCGACCGCGATGCGCCCAGAACACTTCCTCACGCGTGTAAGTGATCTTTACTGGGGCCTGAGCCTTGCGCGCGGCCACGGCCGCAATGATTTCCAGAGGAATCACTTCGCTCTTGCCGCCGAATCCGCCGCCCACCAGCGGCTTGATCACACGAATCTGCGACATTGGCATTTCAAGCACGAGCGACAGCTTGTGCTGCAGGTAGTACGGAACCTGGGTCGACGACCACACGGTCAGCCGTCCGGGCTTGCCGGTGTGGGGATCGACTTCGAAGGACGCCAGCGTAGAGTGCGGTTCCATTGCGGCATGCGTCACTTCGTTGGCGATGAACCGTGCCTCGGCTACTTCATCGGCTTCGGCAAAGCCCTTCTCAGGATCACCGAAGACGTGGTGATAATCTTTCTCCAGATTCCCTGGCTTGGAATCGTGGATGAGGTCGGTCTGCGCCTTCATTGACTCTTCTGGGTCGAAGTACGCGGGCAGAACCTCGTATTCGACGACGATGAGTTCGAGCGCTTTTTCAGCGGCAGCCTCGGAAACGGCCACCACGCAAGCAACGTTGTCGCCGACATATCGCACCTTGTCGAGAGCCAACGGATATTCGTCGTGACCCACCGGCAGAATGCCGTAAGGATTGGGTGCATCCTTCCCCACCGCAACCGCGACTACGCCTTCGCACTTCTCGACGCGGCGCGTAGAGATCCTCTTGATGCGAGCATGGGGATATGGCGAATGCAGAATCTTGCCGACCAACATGCCGGGAACGCTGAGATCGTCTGTGTACTTGCCTGCGCCGGTGGTCTTGCCGGCCGCGTCGATCATCGCAGTGGGCTTGCCGATAATGGAGAAGCCGTTCTTATGGCTACTCATTGACGGATACCGCCGTTCTCTCCGCCGTAACAGCAGCCCGTATGGCCTCGTACATCTGGCTATAGCCGGTGCAGCGGCACAGGTTGCTGCTCAGTGCGGCGCGAACGTCGGCTTCCGATGGATCTGGATTCTCCGTTAGCAAAGATTTCACCGTCATGATGAAGCCAGGAGTGCAGTAGCCACATTGCGCGCCGCCCCAATCGCCATACGCCTTCTGGATCGCCGCCAGTGCGCCGTGCTCGCTGATACCCTCGATGGTAGTGATCTCTTGCCCCTCACAGCTGGCTGCGAGCAACGTGCACGACATCATGGCAACGCCGTCCACTAGCACCGTGCAGGCTCCGCAGGACGAATCATCACACCCGCGCTTCGAGCCCGTCAGTTCCAGTTCCTGGCGCAGCACATCAAGCAAGAGAGCACTTGGCTCAATCGCGACCTCGTAAGGTCGCCCGTTGACCCGCAGTTCGATGAGTTCTTTTTTCATAAGAAGCTGTGAGCTTCGAGCTATGAGCCACGAGCCGAATGCTCGCTCGTAGCTCACGGCTCGCCGCTAATACATCGGCACTTTCCCATCCACGCGCCGCGACCATGCGTCGATGCCACCACGCATAGACTGTGCCTTCTCAAATCCCTGCTGCCGCAGCCACACCGTCACATTCATCGAGCGCACGCCATGATGGCAAAGCACCACGACGGGGTCCTCAGGATCGAGTTCCTGATGCGCCCTCGACGGTACGTCGCCCATGGGCATCAACTTGGCGCCATCGATCCGGGCGGTCTCGAACTCCCAAGGTTCACGGACATCGAGCAGCGTGAACGATTCTCCCGCGTCGAGTTTGCTTTTCACTTCTTCGGGAGTGATTTCGTATTCCACTTCTACTTTCCGGTCCACTTCGGTTCGCGCTTTTCCATAAAAGCGCGGATCCCCTCGTGGGCGTCCGCTGTCTTCATCAGTTCGTCAAAGTAAATCCGCTCAGCCCGGGCCAGGCCCTTGTCGAAATGCATCGAATCCCACGCGTAGGATGCCTTCTTGGCGACGGCCAAAGCCGCAGGGCTGAGCTTGCGCAAATCTCCAACACGTTCATCCACGACGGCCGGAAGTTTACTCTCGGCCACGGCACGATTTGTCAGACCAATCTCTGCCGCTTCTTTCCCGTCAAAGGTCCGACCGGTCAGAATCAGTTCCGCTGCTCTCTTTTGTCCGACAAGCGCGGCCAGCGCGGTACACGCGACCGGCGGGTAGCATCCCAGCTTGATCTCAGGGAAGCCCCACTGTGCGGATTCCGTGGTGTAGACCATGTCGCACATCATCGCCAGTTCGGCACCGCCGCCCAGACAATACCCATGCACGGCGGCGATCGTAACCTTCTTCGTGGCTACCAGCGCTCGGATGACGGCGTGAAACTTCTGCAACATCCCTTCGACTTGGTCGGGTGAGTGAGCGGCTACGTCCACACCCACCGAAAACGCCTTGCCCTCTCCACTCAGTACAATCACCCACACGTCTTCGCCCGTTTCGATCTCCGCCAGAGCAACGCTCAACTCCTCCATCATGGCGATGTCGATGACGTTGAGCGGCGGATTGCGCAGCGCGATCCGGGCAACCGGGCCGTCGATCGCGAGTGAGAGTCGGCCGAGTTTGGGATGCGTAGACGTTGCTGTCATGGATCGCCTTACAGGTTGATCGCCGACTTCCGCACTTCCCCAATGGTGGAGAGCGGATCGCGCGCACCAGTTTTTTCAGCGATCCACTTCTTTTCGTTGTTGATGATGTCGAGCAAGAGCTTCTTGTCCGCCGCAGCTGGCATGTACTCTTTCATGTGCTCTTCGTAGGAGCGATCGTCAAGCGCTTCGCCCGTCTGGGCGTGGAATTTCTGTCCGGCCCATTTCCCGATCGCGCGATTGAACTTGATGTGGGGCGCATACAGCTTCGGCTCGCCCGGCTTGAGCGCGCTGTTGAAGCGCTCGATCAATCCAGCCACTTCGTCGCGATAGAGGTTGCGGTTGTAATCGTTCAGGTCGTCCAGGTCGGGGGCCTTGTCGTTCTTGGGCTCATCATAACGTCCCTTCACGCCCCACACGTAGGCCCAATGTGCCGACGAGGAATGATCGGTGCCGAACAGGTCGTAGGAACTCGAAATCCACTTGTTGAGGTATTTCTGAATCAGCCAAGCCGGGACTACCCCCGCCTCGACGATACGCCGGAGCCCGTCGTTGCCCGCTCCCATGTGGAACGCTTCCTCACGCAGCATGTATGACATGGAACGGCCCAACGGAGCGAATGCGGAATACTTCAGCATCTGCAGCTGGAATTTTCCGTCACGGTCGACAAAGTCGGTGTAGGTGAAGAAGTCCATCCAGTTGTCAACGTCGACATTGAACGCGCCCAGCAGCCGCTTGTTCTCGAACGAGCGCCGCTCCAGCATTTTTTGCGCCTCAACCTTGCCCGAGTATCCGAAATGGTCGACCAGGAGAGCGCACATCTGCCAGCCGTGACGCATTTCCTCGATCATCACGCGGGTGATAGCGCGACGGTCCCACTCGGTGGGGGCGTTCTCCAACAGATTGCGCTGCTGCTCGACGCTGGCGAACTCAGTGTCGCCCTGGTAGACGATCATGTTCATCAGAGCATCACGCATCTGCTGGGTGGGAATCTGGCGCAGGTTCTCCCACTTGCGGCGGCCTTTGTACGAACCAAACTCGATCTCTTCGGTGTCGATCGCGCCGTACAGCGTGTCGAAGTGGAAGGCATCGATGTCGGCGGTGTTCACGCCAATGTCTTTGCGCCAGTCGTTGAACAAACCGATCCAGTCGCTGAAGGTTCCAATCTTTGCTACTTTGCCGGGCATATTGACCTCAAAGTTTCGGCGTTACTTCGCCTTGAACACTGCTGGACGCTTCTCCACGTACGCTGCCAGGCCTTCTTTCGCATCCTCACTCTGGAACAACAACTGCTGGTTCTCACGCTCGACCGCCAGTGCCGACTCCATCGGAATTTCCCAGCCTGTCTGTACCGCGCGCTTGATCCGCCCCACGGCTTTTGATGCCTTGTTGGGCGGGCAGAATTGCTTGGCGTACTCCATGATGTTCTCCATGAAGTTGTCGCGCTCGAAAATGTCGTTCACAATTCCGAGTTCCTGCGCCTCTTCGAACGAGAACGTGTTGCCGGTCACCATGAGTTCGATGGCTTTGCTCTTCCCCACCATGCGTGAAAGCCGCTGCGTGCCGCCCGTTCCTGGCAACACCCCAAGATTCACTTCCGGCAGTCCGATCTTGCCCGCCTCCTTGCGCGCGATGCGAAGGTCGGCCGCCATGGCGATCTCGAGTCCGCCGCCCACGCAGTGACCGTTGATGGCCGCAATCACCAGCTTGGGCGTGTGTTCAAGCCTCAGCAGCATTTCGTTCGCGTGCAGGCAGAAGTAATACTTGAACGTTGGATCTACGCTGGTCAGCATCTTGATATTCGCGCCCGCGGAAAAGAATTTCTCGCCGGCGCCGGTCATCACGATCACATAGACGTCGTTGTCCATGCGCGCCTTGAGAATGGCTTCGTCAAGCTGACGGTTCATTTCGTAGGTGTAGGTATTCGCCGGGGGATCGCACATCTCGATCACGGCTACGCCGCCGTCGGTGCGATAGTTGACAAGTTGCCGCGTGGTCTCTCCGGTTGTGGGCTGCACTGTGGTTGCCATGTCGCTCTTCTCCTTAAATCTCTCCGAGATGTTCAAATTCGTTGTCATTCCGAGCGAAGCGAGGAATCTGCTTTCGCCGGAACCTAATAACAAATCTCGATTTAACGCCCGTCCCTACGCTTCTTGCTGTCCACCATCACGCCCCTCAGAAAAAGATCGCCCATCTCGCGCGCCATTGAAGCCGCATCCGCGTCCACGCGCGGATTGTGCCAGGTATAAATCCAATTCATCATCCCGAACAGGCTCAACACGGCGATGCGTGTGGAGAACTGGAGGCCGCGGTCAGCTTTCAAGTCATCGAGCAGACCGACGCAAATGCGGTAGTATTCCCGTTTGATCGCCGCAACTTCCGACGCGAACCCGTTCTTCAGCGCTTCAGCCTCGTGCGAAAGCACCTTCATGGCCGCCTGATTCGCCAGAAAATATTCCAGGTGATTGAGGATGAAAATCCGGATGCGCTCTTCCGCGTCGGTCACACCTTCCAGTCGAGCCTTCAGCCGCTGCACAATCGTGCTAAACGTGTGCTTCTGGATCAGGTACAATAGCCGCTCTTTGGATTCGAAATAGTAGTAGAGTCCCGCTAGCGACATGCCGCTTTCGCGCGACAGATCGCGCATCGAGGCCCCTTCATATCCCTTTCGACAGAAGACTTCCGTTGCGTGAGTCAGGATCTCTGCCAGTCGCCGGTCGTAGCGCGTCGCTGGCGGGGTCACGGCGCGGTGCCGTCGACCTGCAACTCGAGTTGTGGCCGAAGGAGTCGCCATAACTCTCGAAGTACGTCTCCACTAATTCGAACGTTCGTTCGAATCGAGTATACCCTCCTGTGATCCTAATCACAAGTCCACGCGAACTAGCTTGATTTCTTATTCTTGCCGGCCGCCTCATAGGCTGCTCCGAGCCACTCGAGGGCCGTGTGCAGGTCGGAGTCGGAAGAAAGTTCAAAGGCGAACCAGCGCATCTTCCCCATCTGAGTTGACGCGACCCGTGGATCTTCATCGAGACGCGCGCGGACAGTTCGTGTGGCGGGATCCAATTTGAAGGCCAGCGAGTTTGCGGTCTCCATCCCGCGAGTGCGGGGCAACAGCGCGAATATTCTGTCTTTGCGGTAGAGAGCAGCGAACCCGAAGAAAGAGCGCGTGCTCACGTGCGGCCAGGCCACGATTTCGCTTCCCAAGGCGGTCGACCATGCCTTCATCTCCTCGGAGACCCTCGGGAGCTTGGGCCGTGAGGACTGTCTCTTCTTCACGGGCTTGGCAACTCAGTTTCTCACGTCGGCGAGGATGAGTTCGATCTCCGACTTCACGTCCGCCGTCAGCGGGAGGAATGGCAACCGCGCTGGCCCTCCGAAGTAGCCGTTGAAATCCATACCGTATTTGAAGCCAGGAACGCCGAGATCGCCAACTCGCTGCGCAGCCTTCGCGATTCGTCCTTGCTTGAGCTGGGCAAGTTCTGCGTCCCCCTCTTTCCACGCGGCATAGATCTCGTAGCAGGCCGTGGGTGCCGGGCATGCGAAGGCGAGAATTGCGCCGACGGCGCCGGCGTCGAGCGAGGGCTGCAATTTGTGCGCTGCCCCTACCAGTACCTGGAATCCCACTTCCTTCTGACGAGTCTTCATCTTGCCCACGACGGTGACAGCAGACGAAGAGGGCTTGCTGCTCGAAGTTCCCGAGATCCCGCCTACCTGCACCAGTTCCCCGCCCTCAGCGCTGGATCCTGCGGCCGCGGCGGCGAGCATGCGTGGCGTGACCGCATCAAACGTCTCGGTGACGGTAGCGCTCCGCTTGACGTGACGCGTGCCTTCGACCATCTTGCGAACTTTCTCCACGTCACCGCTCGACTCTTTGATTCCAATCAGGTTCGGATGCCCAGCAAGCTCAATCACCACCTCGGCAGGAATGTCGTATCCAGTGGCCTGGGGGAAGTTGTAAATGATGACCGGCAGCGGTGAGCGGTCAGCAACGGTACGGTAGAAGGCGAGGAGATTCGCCGTCTGCATCTGCTTCTTGTAGTAGTGCGGCGTGCGTACCATGGCGACGTCGTAGCCAAGTTCGGCCGCGTATTCGGTCAACCGCAGCGTTTCGATCGCTGATTCAATGCCTGAACCGGCGATCAGCACCTTGTTTGGCGCGGCGGCCGCGCGCGCGACTTTCAGTGCGTCTCGCCGCTCTTGATCGGAAAGCAGGATCGCCTCGCCGGTCGAGCCCAGCACGACAATGCCAGCCACGGGCGTGCGCGAATAGCGCTCCACGTTCGATTCGAGCTTTTTGAAATACACGTTGCCGTCGGGATAGAACGGCGTGGTGATAGGAGGAAAAATACCGTGTAGCAGCATGGCCCATTCTAACCGGAAAGCGCCTGCCAGAGCAGGTCTCCCGGCTAACGGCTGATCTTGGCGCCTCGCTCCGCGTGCAAATGTTGAAGCGCCTTCACATTCACTTCCCCGCGCTGGAGTGCCGCGATCCCTTCAGCCGCGGCCCGCGCCGCCGCGAGCGTCGTAATCGTCGGGATGCGCGCCGTGACTGCGGCCCGGCGGATCGCTTTCTCGTCGAACCAGGGTTCCAGTCCGGTGGGCGTGTTGACGATGAGTTGAATGCGCTGGCCTTTGATGAAGTCGACCACGTTGGGCCGGCCTTCTTTCACTTTATAGACGCGCTCCACATTCATGCCGGCTGCTTCGATCACATCGGCTGTGCCTGCCGTGGCCACAAGTTTGAAGCCCATGTCCACGAACTTGCGGGCGACCGGGGCAACGTGCGCTTTGTCGTGGTCGGTCACGCTGATGAAGATGGCTCCCTGCGTGGGCAACTTCTGTCCGGCGGCGAGTTGTGCTTTGGCAAACGCTTCGCCGAAGTTGTCGGCGACGCCCATCACTTCGCCAGTAGATTTCATCTCTGGCCCGAGCACAGTGTCAACGCCCGGAAACTTGTTCCACGGGAATACGGGAGACTTCACGTAGAAGTGACTTCCCGTATCGAGATCGGCGCGGCGATCGATGAACTCCGGCAAGAATTCGCGCAGCTTGCGGCCCGTCATGAGCCGCGCCGCAATCTTCGCCATCGGCACGCCAGTCGCCTTGGAAACGAACGGCACCGTGCGCGACGCCCGCGGATTCACTTCGAGCACGTAGACCTTGTCGCCATCCCCGTTCGCGGTACCATTTCCTCGCGGGATGGCGAACTGAATATTCATCAGCCCGACGACTTTCAGCGCGCGCGCCAGCTTGAAGGTGTAGTCGCGCATGCGCTCCAGCAGAGGCTGCGGAATGTCGACCGCGGGTAGCACGCAGGACGAATCGCCGGAGTGCACGCCAGCCTCTTCGATGTGCTGCATGATTCCACCGATGACGACATCTTCGCCGTCCGATAAAGCATCGACGTCGACTTCAATCGCATCTTCGAGGAAGTGATCGATCAGCACCGGGCGGTCGTGCGAGTACTCGACCGCCTCTTTCATGTAGCGGATGATCGCCGCCTCGTCATGCGCAATCACCATGGCGCGGCCACCCAGAACATACGAAGGCCGCACCAGTACCGGATATCCGATCTGCCCCGCGCCCGCGATGGCCTCTTCGATCGAGGTGGCCATGACGCCGGGCGCTTGCGGAATCTGCAACTCTTCCAGCAGCTTGTTGAAGTGCTTGCGGTCTTCGGCCAAGTCGATCGACTCGGGCGACGTGCCGATGATCTTCACGCCCGCCTGCTTCAAGGGCAGCGCCAAGTTCAGCGGAGTCTGTCCGCCAAACTGCACGATCACGCCCACTGGCGCGCCCTTCGAGGTCTCGTGCTGGTAGATCGCCCACACGTCTTCAAACGTCAGCGGCTCGAAGTAGAGGCGGTCGCTGGTGTCGTAGTCGGTCGAGACAGTTTCAGGATTGCAATTGATCATGATCGTCTCGTAGCCGTCGTCGCGCAGCGCGAACGACGCGTGGCAGCAGCAGTAGTCGAACTCAATTCCCTGCCCGATGCGATTGGGGCCGCTACCGAGGATGATTACCTTCTTCTTGTCGGTCGGCGCAGCTTCGTCTTCGTCTTCGTAGGTCGAGTAGAGGTATGGTGTGAAGCTCTCGAACTCTGCTGCACAAGTGTCAACGCGCTTGTAGACCGGCATCACGCCGTGTTTCTTGCGCAAGTGCCTCACTTTCTCCTGCCCATCCAGCCTCCAAACCGCGGCCAGACGCCCGTCGGAGAATCCCATGCGCTTCGATTCGCGCAACACTTCCGTGGGAATCGACTCCATCGGATGCTTTTCCAGTTCCAGTTGCTGGTCGTTGATTTCCTTGAGTTGATACAGGAACCACGGGTCCATCGAGGTCATCTTTGCGACCTGCTTCACCGTATGCCCCTGGCGCAGCGCATACTGCACGTAGGCCAACCGCTCCGGATGCGGCGTCACCAGCCGCTTGGTCAGAATCTTCGGCTCAATCTTCTCGCCGCCCACGCGCTTGCCGGTATCGAGCGAGCGAATGCCCTTCATCAACGCTTCCTTGAAGGTGCGCCCGATGGCCATCACTTCGCCCACGGATTTCATCTGCGGGCCCAGCGTATCGTCGGCGCCGGGGAATTTCTCGAACTGCCATTTCGGAATCTTCACGACCACGTAATCGAGTGTCGGCTCGAAGCACGCTGGAGTTTTGCGCGTGATGTCGTTGGGAATCTCGTCGAGCGTGTAGCCTACGGCGAGCTTCGCGGCAATCTTCGCGATCGGGAATCCGGTGGCTTTTGAAGCTAACGCTGAAGACCGCGAGACGCGCGGGTTCATCTCAATGACCACCATGCGCCCCGTCTCGGGATTCACGCCGAACTGAATATTCGATCCGCCTGTATCGACCCCAATTTCGCGGATCACGGCAATCGAAGCGTCGCGCATTGCCTGGTATTCACGATCGGTAAGGGTCTGCGCCGGGGCGACCGTGATCGAATCGCCGGTATGCACGCCCATGGGATCGAAATTCTCAATCGAGCAGATGATGATGACGTTGTCTTTGGTGTCGCGCATCACCTCGAGTTCGAATTCTTTCCAGCCCAGCACAGACTCTTCAATCAGCGCTTCGTGCACGGGAGAGAAATCGAGGCCCCGGCTTAGCACTTCCACCATCTCTTCGCGGTTATAAGCGATGCCGCCGCCGGAGCCGCCCAGAGTGAACGACGGCCGGATGATCACCGGGAACCCGATCTTCCCCGCGAACTCCAGCCCGTCCTTCGTGTTGTTGACCAGCGCCGACTTGGGCACGTCGAGCCCGATGCGCTGCATGGCGTCTTTGAAGACGAGGCGATCCTCCGCTTTCTTGATGGCCTCGACATTGGCTCCGATGAGGATGACGTTGTACTTCTCCAGCACGCCGCCGTCAGAAAGTTCGATCGCCAGATTGAGTGCGGTCTGTCCGCCCACGGTCGGCAGCACGGCAAAACCAGCGCCCGGCGCCATTTCCCGCTCGATGCGGATGATCTCTTCCAGATACTCCAGCGTAAGCGGTTCGATATAAGTGCGGTCGGCCGACTCCGGGTCGGTCATGATGGTGGCGGGATTCGAGTTCGCCAGCACCACTTCATAGCCCTCAGACTTGAGCGCCTTGCAGGCCTGCGTGCCAGAATAATCAAACTCCGCCGACTGCCCAATGATGATGGGCCCGGAGCCGAGGATCAGGATTTTCGAGATGTCAGTGCGTTTGGGCATTATCGGTTTTCAAGTGCCATCTTTAAAACTTTGTCATCCCGACCGAGCCACTTGAGCGGCAAAGCCGATCAAGTAGCGCGTGGAGGGACCTGCTGTCCGCTTTCGATCGATGCCGTCAGCGTCGTCGTGCCTGCAAGAAAAGCAGGTCCCTCGACTCCGAACATCACTCGCTTCGCGAATGATGTTCTCCGCTCGGGATGACAGGATCGCGAGGGAACTTTCACCCCTTCCACTCCTCCATCATCTTCGTAAATTCCTTGAACAAATAATGCGAATCATGCGGCCCGGGCGCGGCTTCCGGGTGATACTGCACGCTGAACAGCGGCAGATTCCGATGCCGCAGGCCTTCGAGCGTCTGGTCGTTCAAATCAATGTGCGTCAACTCAACTTCGCTGTCGGCCAGCGAGTCTGGATCGACGGCGAAGTTATGGTTGTGCGCCGTGATCTCGATCTTTCCGGTCTTCAACTGCTTCACCGGATGATTCCCGCCGTGATGGCCAAACTTCAGCTTGAAGGTCTTGCCGCCGAGAGCAATCCCCGTCAGTTGATGCCCCAGGCAGATGCCGAAGATCGGCTGCCGTCCCATGAGCCTGCGGATCGAATCCACCGCATACGTGCACGGCTCAGGATCGCCCGGACCGTTGGAGAGAAAAACTCCGTCCGGTTTCAACGCCAGCACATCTTCCGCCGGAGTCTGCGCCGGAACCACCGTCACCTTGCAGCCCTCGCCGCGCAACTTGCGCAAAATGTTCTGCTTGATGCCGAAGTCATAGGCCACCACGTGGAATCGGGCAGGCTCGTCCTTCACTCCCACCACAGCGGTCGGCTCGTGCGAGCGCTCGCCCACTTCCCACACGTACGGCCGCTTCGTGCTGACTTCTTTGGCCAGATCCATCCCATCCATCTTGGGGATCGACCGCGCCTTAGCAATCAGTTTGTCGGCATCGCTCTCGATGGTCGAGACCACCCCGCGCATCACTCCGTGGTCGCGCAGATGCCGCACCAGCGCCCGCGTGTCGATGTCCGACAGCACCGGCACCTTGAACTGTTCCAGATATTCCTCGGCCACCTGCTGCGAGCGCCAGTTCGAGCTGACGCGCGAGAACTCGCGCACGATCAGGCCTTCGATCCACGGGCGCGTGGCTTCGTTGTCTTCGTGGTTGGTGCCGTAATTTCCGATTTCCGGGTTGGTCAGGACAACGATCTGCCCCGAGTAGGAAGGGTCAGTGAAAATCTCCTGATAGCCAGTGATGGAAGTATTAAAAACGACTTCGCCGTAGCATTCGCCTTTGGCGCCGTAGCCTTTGCCTCGGAAGACTCTGCCGTCCTCCAGCGCAAGGATTGCTTGCATTCTCGCTCCGGTGAGTGGATTTTACGAATCTTATCAGTTAATAGCGCAGGGGCCAAGAGTAGAACGCGGATTCCAGAAAGAAATCTGTGGATTGGTGGGATCGAAACGGTTGATCGAGCGCTGGCTGCAAGTACTCAGTACTCGGTACTCGGTACTCAGAATTCAGCGCACGCGACCCAGCTTATCCATCGGCCAGTATCCGAACACCGCCTTGCCGTAGATAAAGCTCTGGTTGACCGGACCGAAATCGCGGCTGTCGTTCGACATAGAACGGTGGTCGCCGAGCACAAAAAAGCTCTGCGACGGAACCGTCGTTTCAGGGTACGACCGCGAATCGGTGTAGGCCGGAGGAACGTAGTCCTCGTCGAGCGCCTGGTCGTTCACATACACCTGGCCGCCATCGATGCGGATGCGGTCGCCCGCCATTCCGATCACGCGCTTGATGTAACTCTTGGAAGGATCACGCGGATAACGAAAGACCACAATATCCCCACGCTCAATGGGTTCCAGCCGATACACAAACTTATTCACGAAGATCCGTTCCTGATCTTCGAGCGAGGGCATCATGCTGGTTCCCTCAACCTTCACCGGCTGGTACAGGAAGATGATGATGAAAGCGGAGATTGCCAGCGAGATGATCAGGTCCCGCACCCAAACGCCGATCCCGGTTCCCAGGCGGACGGCCGCAGTCGGCGCCGCCTCTGGCGCACCCGCCGAGGGGGCGGGTGCGGTTGTCTGCACGACTGGACTCGATTCCGAAGGCGCCTCTGGCATGTCGTTCTATTGTATACAGAACGCGTGACGGCGGCAGCGATTTGCTTTTGAGCGTCCGCCCAGCAGGACATGACTCGTACTTCCAGCCATCTTCAGCCTCGGGTTACAATAACCACACGCGAGGACCTTTCATGATCACCGGTTTCTTCCAGAACAAGATCGTCTACCGCAGCCTGACCCTGGCCTTCCTCTTCGTCATAACCCTGACCATGTCGGCCCAGTTTGCCTCGCCGCAGGAAGAAGGAGGAGGCGTCCCGGCCTTCAATGCCGGACCTCCACTCAAGGGCACGAAACTGCCTCCGCTCCTGACCAAGGCAGACCTCTGGGGTGCAGACGCACAGAATCCCTACCAGACTCACGCCTACGAACTCGCGGCGAAGATTCCCAACGTTCTCCACCAGCAGCCCTGCTACTGCTATTGCGACCGGATGGGCCACAACAGCCTGCACAGCTGCTTTGAGAACACCCACGGCGCCGAGTGTGCCACCTGCCTGAAGGAGCTTTACTACTCGTACCAGCAGCACCAGAAGGGCAAGACCGCAACGCAAATCCGGGCTGGAATCGTGAAGGGCGAGTGGAAGCAGATCGATCTGATGGCGGCGTCCACCATGAACTAGTTCGGGCCTGAGTCCGGGTACTCGGACTGGTCAACTGGACCTTCACCCACTGTTTGGGCGATACTTTACTGCTCAACTGGAAAGCAGATTCCCAAGGAGTTCCCCATTACCAAGAGCACAGGAAGAGTTTTGCACATGGCTCAGAAACCTACCGCGAAAAAGACCGTGGCGGAAGATCCGCGTTACGCGCAGGCGCTGCAGAGCTACGAATCAGGACTGCGCGCCATGCAGGAGCATAAGTTCGACAAGGCGAAGCCCCATTTCCAAAAGGTCGTCTCCGGACCGATCAAAGAACTGATCGACCGCGCCAGCATCCACCTCAGCATCTGCAACCAGCACCTGGAGCGCTCCCCGGCCACGCAGTTCAAGACGCCCGAGGAGCACTTCGACTACGCCGTTTCGCTGATGAACGTCGGCGACTACGTTACGGCACGCGAGCATCTGGAAAAGCTGCTCAAGCAAAATGCCAAGTCCGATTATGTCGTATACGGCCTGGCTGCCCTCGATTGCCTCACGGGCCACGTCGAGGATTCGCTGAAGCGTCTGGACGAGGCGCTGCATCTGAACGCTCAACTGCGTTTCCAGGCGCGCAACGATTCCGATTTCCAGAATCTGGCGGAGGATCCGCGCTTCACCGAATTGCTGTATCCCGATCCCGGCGCCGAACTCGGCTCCTCGGACGGCGACCTCGGCGAAGAAGAGCCTGCGTAGCCGGCCTGCACGGGTACCCGCGATGGAAACCAAAACCGCCGAGTCCCACTCGCTGGAGAAGAGCGCGCGCGAGCGCGGTCTGCGCGTCGTGGCGATCGGCGGCGGGACCGGGCTTTCCACCCTGCTCAAGGGCCTGAAGCGCTTCGTGCTCTCTCCGGCGGAAATCTCATCACAAGCCGATTCTCCGATGATCCGTGATCTATGCGCGGTCGTCACCGTCAGTGATGACGGCGGCTCCAGCGGCCGCTTGCGCAAAGAACTCAACATGCTGCCGCCGGGCGACATCCGCAACTGCATCGTCGCCCTCAGCGAAGACGAGGCGCTGCTCTCTAGACTCTTCCGTCACCGCTTTGATAAAGGCTCCGGACTCGAAGGCCACAGTTTCGGCAACCTGTTTCTGGCCGCACTCACGTCCCTGACGTCGGATTTTTCCGAGGCCGTGCGCCTGTCGTCGGAGATTCTGGTCACGCGCGGTCACATCTATCCCGCTACCACCTCGAACATTGAACTCGAAGCCCTGATGGAAGACGGCACGCGCGTCCGCGGCGAAACCAAAATCACCGCCAGCAAGGGACGCATCCGGGAACTGTTTCTCGTTCCCCCCGACGTGGGACCGATGCCCCAGACTCTGGAAGCGATCGCCCACGCCGACATGATCACGATTGGTCCGGGGTCGCTGTTCACCAGCCTGATTCCGAACCTGCTGGTGCGCGGCATTGCGCAGGCCATCGTCGAATCGCCCGCCACCAAGGTTTACATCTGTAATCTAATGACTCAGGCCAATGAAAGCCTGGGCTTGACCGCTGCCGATCATATTCGCGCCCTGAATCGTCACGCGCATAAACAGATTTTCGACTACGCCCTGATCAACCAGACTCCCGCCTCCGCCGAACTCCAAGCCAAGTACGCTAGCGAAGGCGCCTGCCAGATTGTCAATGACCTCGATGCCCTCGAAGCCCTGGGCGTGATTCCCGTCCTCGGGGACTATCTGGATCAGGGCGATGTTGCTCGCCACAACACCGCGCGCGTCGCTCACGACCTGATGCAACTGGCCGCGCAACAGCCTCGCGACCATCGTTGAACGAGATCGGGAACGCGATCGGGTGTTTGTCGCTCGGCCTTCGTTTCCTGTATTGTGAGTCGTTCGCGCCACCGTTTGTGCGAATTGAAACCTATGCGCTCGTGCCTGTTACTCCTCATCCTGATCCTGCTGACGCCGATGTTTGCCCTTGCCCAGACTGGTCCTGAAGAAGGCAGCAACGAAGTTCAAGTCTGGGCGGGCGGCGGCCACTCCGTCAGCGGCGGACGCGGCGACACCGGTGCTTTCAACGCCGGCCTGCGCTATGGATGGGTTCTTACCGGGCCACACCTGCCGAGCTTTCTCCGCGGACGCTTTGAGTACGCGGTCGACGCGGTTCCGGTATTCCTGGTGTTCCAGCCGGCGAACACGGCCTACGGCGTAGGTTTCGACCCGCTGGGCCTCAAGTGGAACTTCCAGCGCCACGGACGCATCTCGCCCTACCTGGAACTCACCGGCGGAGTGCTGTTCACCGATCACAACGTTCCCACCGGAACCAACACGGTGAACTTCATGGACCAGGCAGCGCTGGGCATGCACATCCTCGGCGCGAAGCGAAACGTCAGCCTGGAACTGCGCTACATGCACATCTCAAACGCGGGCTTGGCGACTCCGAATCCGGGAGTCAATACGGTACAAGTGCGGCTGGGAGTCGGAAAGTTCTTCGGTGGCGGAAAGCATTGATAAGTCCTCTGTGTCCTTCGTGTCCTCTGTGGTGAGCAGTTTGTTCTGCCGTCCTTGCTTCCGCACTCTGCTCCCAGCTATTCTTCCAACTTATGTCCACGCTCGTCGAATGTGTCCCGAATTTCTCCGAAGGCCGCGATAAAGCCAAAGTTGACGCCATCATCGACGCCATGAAGATGCCCGGCGTCTACCTGCTCGATCGCGAGATGGACTCCGACCACAACCGCTGCGTCATCACGCTGGTCGGCGAGCGTGAAGCCATTCAGGAAGCCGCGATTCGCGGCGTGGGCAAGGCCGCGGAATTGATCGACCTCAACGTCCATACCGGCGCGCATCCCCGCATGGGAGCCTCCGACGTCGTCCCGTTCATCCCCATCGACGGCGTCACCATCGAAGACTGCGTCGCCATGGCGAACCACGTCGGCGAGCAGATCTGGAAGCGTTTTCAGATTCCCGTGTATCTCTACGAAGCCGCTGCCAGGACCCCGGAACGCCAGGGCCTGGAGAATATTCGCCGCGGCCAGTTCGAAGGCATCCGCGCCGAGATCGCGACTAATCCTGCGCGCCGTCCGGACTTTGGTGACCCTCGCGTGCATCCCACAGCAGGGGCAACCGTGGTCGGTGCCCGCAAGTTCCTGATCGCGTATAACGTCTTCCTCAACACTCCCGATGTCGACGTTGCCAAAAAGATTGCCAAAGCCGTGCGCTTCTCGAACGGAGGCATGCGCTTTGTAAAGGGCGCCGGCTTCCTCGTGCGCGGCCTCGCCCAGGTCTCGATGAACCTTACCGACTTTGAACAAACGCCCGTCCACCGCGTCTTTGAGATGGTCAAGCGCGAAGCAGCGCGCTACGGCGTCACGCCGGTGTCGAGCGAGATCGTCGGACTGATCCCCAAGAAAGCCTTGGAGCAGGCCGCCGAATGGTTTCTGCAGGTCGAGAATTTTGATTCGTCGCTGATCCTGGAAAACCGTCTCGCCTCGGTCATGGGAGGAAAGATGGCAGTCGGCGGCCTGCGTGCGGGCGTTGAACCCTTCGTCGAACAACTTGCAGCCCCAACGGCGACTCCCGGCGGCGGCAGCGCCTCAGCTGCAGCTGCAGCCATGGCCGCGGGCCTCGCTGTAATGGTGGCCTCAATGTCGCGCGCCAAGAAAGCCTACCTGCAATATGAAGCACAACTCAGCGCCGCCATCGCCCGCCTCACCCCATTGCGCGAAGAACTCAAGGCCGCCGTCGACGCCGACGCCGAGTCGTACAACTCGGTCATGAAGGCCTACAAGCAGGCCAAAACAGCCGCGGATGAAAAATCCGGTGAAGCTATGATCGAAGCCGCCTTGAAGGAGGCGACCACCGTTCCGCTCAGCGTCGCTGAAAAATCCCACGAGATCGCGCAGATCGTAAAATCCCTCGTGCCCATCACGAACCCCAACATGAAATCAGACTTGACCACCGCCCAGGCTCTCGCCGCCGCGGCCCTAACCGGTGCCCTGGCAAATGTGGAGATCAACCTGGCGTCCCTGAAAGATCAGGCCTTTGCCGCGGACGTACGCCGCCGGACCTCTGCCCTTTCGCTGTAAGTATCCGTAAGGCAGGGTCGTACGCTCAGGACACGGGACTCCAACCGGTCAATGGGCATGTACCTTTGTTCCATTCACCCGGCGTGCAAGTAAAATAGAATAAAGCGATCTATTAACGACAAGGGCTGATCGTGCATCCAAGTGAAGGTACACGCAACCCTAAACGATTTCCGATTCGAGGCGTTATGAGACTCTTCAAGATTTGTATTGCTTTGTCGCTTTTGGTCAGCATGGCCTACGCCATGCCGCTCAATTCGTCCGCCCGCACCTGCGTGCCCGCCGATCTGCTGCAGTTGATTTCGGTCGACTATCGCGCTCTCAAGGATTCACCCACCGCGATGGCCCTGAAGCAGCAATTGATGCCCGACAACATCAAGCAGTTTGAGGTCGCTCTCAAGAACATCGGGCTCGATCCTGACAAAGACGTGGACACGCTCACCTTCGCCTCGTTCCGCGCCGGCAAGCAAGGCGTCAAGACCGTTGGCGTGGCCGCCGGCCCCTTCAACATGAAGGCCGTGTTGAAGAAGATGAAGCTGCAGAAGTACGTGCCCAAGAAGTACGGCAATTCCCTGATTTATCCCATGGATGGCGGCTTCGTGATGAGCTTCCTGGACGACAGCACCCTGCTGTTCGGCGATTCTACCTCAATTAAAGTCGCGCTCGATACCCGCGAGGGGCAGGTTCTGAGTCTGGATACCAACGGCAATATGGCCGACATGATGTCGAGTGTCGACTCCGCGCCGGTCTGGAGCATTCTCGACCAGTCGGGAACGCAGAATATGATGCGCTCCGCCATGGGCGACGCTTCCAAGGTCGCTGACTACGAAAGCATCAAGAAGCGCTTGATGGGGTCGCGTTACACTATGAATTTCAACAGCGGAGTGAACTTCGATCTGACCGTGGTTACGTCCGACTCCATGACTGCGGGCACCATGTCGTCCCTGGTCAAGGCCGGCATCATGCTAAAGAAGATGAGCGCCACGCCCGCCGAGAAGATCGCGGTAGACAACACCACGGTGGACTCCGACGGCTCGAATCTGGCAGTCCACTTCAAGGCCAACGACCAGCAGTTCCAGTCGCTGATGCACTCGGAACTGTTCGCCGCAGTCACGCACTAAAGGTGGTCCCCAATCCCCTGTCATCCTGAGCGCAGTGGGTGCTTCGCGAAGCGAAGCACCCACGAAGTCGAAGGATCCCTATTTTTTCGCGCGCTTTTGCCTCGCCCAGCCTTCCTTCACCACTTGCCGCGCGCGCCCAACCGCCAACGCGTCCTCGGGGACATCTTCAGTGATACACGAGGCAGCCCCCACATACGAGCCCTTCCCCAGGCGCACGGGCGCCACCAGCGTAGTATCGCTCCCGATGAAAGCTCCATCTTCAATCACAGTCTTGTACTTGCCGACTCCGTCGTAGTTACAGGTGATCGTTCCGGCACCGATGTTCACGCCCGCACCGATCTCCGCGTCCCCCAGGTAAGTCAGGTGGTTTGCCTTCGACCCCTTGCCCAGCTTGATCTTCTTGGTCTCGACAAAATTCCCCACGTGCGCGCCCTCACCGATCTCGCTGCCCGGACGCAAGTGCGAGTACGGTCCGACCACTGCGCCCTGAGCGATCCGCGCTTGTTCCATGACGCATCCCGTTCTGACCATGACGCCGTCGCCAATCTCACAATCGCGAATCACGCAATAGGAGCGTATTCGACTCGCCGTTCCGATGCGCGTCTTCCCGAGCAACTGCACATAGGGCTCGATCACCGTGTCAGCGGCAATCTCCACATCCGCATCGATCACGCAGGTCGCGGGATAAAACACTGTCACGCCCTCCGCCATCAACTGACGGCACTTCGCCAGACGCATCTTCTCGTCGATGTCCGCCAGTTCGGCTCGCGTGTTCCCACCCAGCACCTCGCTCGCTTCCGCCGTCTTCCATCCCACCACGCGCCCCCGAGCCTTGCGCAACACCTCGGCCATGTCGGTCAGGTAGTACTCGTGATGTGCATTCGCGGTCGAGAGTTCCCCGATGTTCTCGTAGAGTTCCTTCACGGAAAACACATAGAAGCCGGAATTAATCTCCCGAATCTTTTTCTGCGTTGGACTCGCAGCCTTTTCTTCGACGACCGCCTTTACTTCAGCGCTGCGCGGTCCCTTCCGCAGCACTCGGCCGTACCCGGTGGGATTCTCCAGATCAGCGCTCAGCAGCGTCATGGCCGCCTCCTCTTCGAGGTGGAAATTGCGAAGTCGGCCAATCGTCTCCGGAGTAATCATCGGAGCATCTCCCGAGAGCACGATGACGTGGTCGTATCCAGTCAGCGCCTCCCGGGCCACCATGAGTGCGTGTCCCGTTCCCCGTTGCTCGGCCTGCAGCACATAGTTGACGCCGGTATGGCCCATCGCCGCCCGCACGCGGTCGGCCTCGTGCCCGATAATGGCATACACATCCTTTGCGGGGACTATACGCGCTGCCGCGCGGATCACATGCTCCAAAAGAGGCTTGCCGCCGACTTCATGTAACACTTTAGGAAGTTGTGATTTGAGCCTGGTGCCCTTGCCTGCCGCCATGATGGCCACGGCGACGCGCGGACCTGACTCCGCAGAGCGCGACGAAACTACCAATGAACGAGAACTGCCTTTCGATTTCTTCATTTTTCCCAATATACCGCGCCGGTGATGCGCTGGCTATTTACCGTCTTACGGGCTACAGTCCAAGCCCTCCGTCGACCGCCAGAATTTGCCCGGTAATAAATTGCGGCGCGGTCGCGAAGAACAATACTGCCTGGGCGATCTCATCTCCGCGCCCATTTCTGCCCATCGGCGTCTGTTTGGCCATTCGCCGCATGAAGGCAGCAGCCGACTTCTCACCCAGATCGATCATCCCCGGGGCCACGGCGTTCACCGCGATTTCCGGCGCCAGCGCTTTGGCCATGACCTTGGTTAGCATGTGCAGAGCCGCCTTCGACGAGCAATAATGTGCGTGCGTCGCCCACGGACGCAGCCCGCCCAGAGATCCCATGTTGATGACTTTGGCTTCAAGCGGTCCCGCGGATTTCCCGCGCTTCCGCCGCATCCACTTCAAGGCCTCGCGCGTCACCAGGAATGGCCCACGCGTATTGGACGCGAAAATCGCATCCCATTGCCGCACCGTCAGCTTCTCAAACTCTACCGTCTCGTAGTTCGCAGCATTATTTACCAGAATGTCGATGCGGCCCAACTCGCGCCCGGCCTCGTTCATCATCGCGCGGACACTGGCTTCCTCGGTCACATCACACCGCAGTGCAAACGCGCGCACACCGAGTCCTGAGAGGTCGACAACGGTCTCCCGCGCCTCGCGGGCCGAGTCCATAAATGTAATGGCGACGTCGGCCCCTGCCCGCGCCAACGCGAGCGCGGATGCCCGTCCCAGGCGCCGTGCAGCCCCCGTGACGAGCGCAGTCTTCCCACGAAGAGGTTTTGCTTGATGGTCTTGCATGCAGGGATTCTACCGCGCCTTGGAAGTCAAGGCTGGCGCCACAAATTCCCTGTATTCGAAGCAGGTATTCCCCCCGGCCAGCCCGGCGAAAGGAGTTTCTCCTGTTAAGAGGCTGGCAACAGGGTTCTCAGCGCATCGACCAACATGCTGGCCTCTTGCGACTTCGGGATCACCACATTCGCCTGCTGCGTCGCTCCGTTCGCGAGATTCTTCCCTGCCGTCACGAGAATGATGACGGGGACCTCCGGACGCAGCCGCTTCAGTTCGCCCGTGATCAGTGCCGACTCGTCGCCGCTGCCGTTGAGATCGACGACCACCGCATCCACTACCTCTTGACCGAATCGGATGACTCCCTCATGCCCACTGCCTGAACTGAGCACATTCCAGCCATGCTCCTTGAGCAGCGAACAGCGCAAGTTCAGATTTACAGGATCGTTTCCAATGCACAGAACAGTCATACCACGTCGCTTGATCACCGCATCCCCCTCTTCCAGGCCCTACGGGCACCCGAGCGACGGCTCGGACCTTGTATTCCTGCGGTCGTGATAACAGAGTCCTTGGCTTGTCCGCAGTGCCTTGAATCACACGTCACGAAGGCCTTCTCCCGAACTTAGTCGGGCACGCCGACAGTGGTCCAGCCACCAGACCTCTCCCCTCTCCAGTCGCGCTCGAGCCAACTTTGTTGCTGGAAATATCCCGTTTCCTCGCGCTAAAATCTCACTGCATGCCAGAGTCTCGCACCGTCGTTGTCTATTCCCGCAAGGGATGTCATCTGTGCGAAGTGGTGAAAGAGAGTCTGTCGAAACTTTCCCGCCGCGGCGGTTTCACGTGGCAAGAAGTCGACGTCGACATGGACTCCGAACTCCGCCGCCAGTACGACGACGAAGTTCCAGTCGTCTTCATCGACGGGCGCAAAGCGTTCAAGTACCGCATGGACGAGCGGGAATTCCTGCGCAGGCTAGCCAGTTAAACCTGTTCGTTGAATCCGTTTCTTTCCGTTACAATCGCACCCGGCATCATGCGCACCCAACTCTACGCGGATCCTCACCATCTCTTTCTGCATGATCTCGTGCTCGACTCCTGCCGCCGCAACGCGCCGAAGACCGCGCTGGTGGACGCTTCCTGCGGACGCCGCCTCACTTACGCGGAGTACGCAGAGACCGTCGAGTCTCTGGCTCGCGGCCTGATCGCCGGCAGCGTCAAGCCCGGCGATGTCGTCGCCATTTTCCTGGCAAACTCCTGGGAATTCTGCACCGCGTTTCATGCCATCCAACTCGCCGGAGCGATTCCGACTCTGCTCAACCCAACCTATCGCGAGCGCGAAGTCCGTTATCAGCTCGAAAACTCCGGCGCCGTTGTCTTGATAACCGACGGCGGAAACATCGACGGCATCAACCTTGCAGGGCTGCCCAACCTCCACCGCGTCTACACCACGCGCCAGCACGTGTCCGGCACCGAGCCCTTCGCCAACCTGCTCAACCCGGTCACAGCGGTCTATCCCAAGCCCGATCAGCCTTCTGATTCAGCTCTCGCCGCCCTGCCCTACTCGAGCGGCACCACGGGCCTGCCCAAGGGTGTGATGCTCTCGCACTACAATCTGGTCTCCAACGTGTATCAACTGCTCGGTCCCCATGGAACCACGCTCAACTCCGCCGACCACATTCTCTGCTGTCTTCCGCTCTACCACATCTACGGGCTGAACGTGGTTCTGAATCCTTCCCTGATTCTGGGGGCGACGCTCATTCTCATGCCGCGCTTCACCGTGCCCATGATGACGAAGCTGATCATCGACGAAGCGGCCACCATGATGCCGCTCGTGCCTCCCGCCATGAATGCCCTGTGCCAGGCGGCCGAGGCCGGACAGTTCCCGCGCGACCATCGAGTACACTGGGTCAAATCCGGGGCCGCACCCCTCGCTCCTGAACTTGCCCGCCGCTTCACGGCGCTCACCAACATTCTCGTCTGTCAGGGATACGGCATGACTGAGGCCTCGCCCGTCACGCACTGCGGCTACTTGGAACCTGCGTTCTACCATCCAGACTCTATCGGCCACCCACTGGCCGAGACCGACTGCCGCGTACTCTCGCAGCCCGAGATCGATCCCGGCGACCTCACGGAAGCGCCGTCTGGTCAACCCGGCGAACTCGTCATGCGCGGACCGCAAATTATGCTCGGCTACTGGAAGGAGCCTCAGGCGACCGCAGCGGTGCTGCGCGACGGCTGGTACTGGTCCGGAGATATTGTCACCCGCGACCGCGAAGGCTTCTATCGCGTCGTTGACCGCCGCAAAGAAATGATCAAGTACAAGGGCTTCGCCGTTGCCCCCGCGGAAGTGGAAGCTGTGCTGCTGGAACATCCCGCCGTGAAAGAGTGCGGAGTCGTCGGGCGTTCCGACGAAACTGCCGGAGAGATTCCGGTTGCCTTCGTCGCGCTGCGCGACGGATTCGTCGAGAACCGAAAACTCGGAGACGAACTCTGCGGTTTCGTTGCCGATCGACTCACTCATTACAAGCAACCGCGGGAAGTCCATTTCGTCGACGCGGTTCCGAAGACCGCTTCCGGAAAAATCCTGCGCCGCGAATTGAGAAAGTCCATCCTCTGATCTATGTACGATCTGCTCCGCAAAACTGTACCCTCACGAAGAAGAAGTGACACCGTTTTGACACTCTGCTGACAATTCCCCTCCTCCTTCACAACACACTGATGCCCAGCATGTACGGGTGGTTCGCACCGTCCCTACGTGCCCCGCAAATGCCCAGCCCTGCACGCCGTTTCGCGGGATGCCGGCGCGGAACCACAACGTTCAATTCGGTAGGCATCGCCACAGGAGGATTGTCATGCATTTGTTGCAACTGAAAATCTGGGCTTGCGCAGCCTCTCTCGTCGTCGCGGGCGCGCTCTCTGCCCAGGCCCAGGGACCTCGCCTCAGCAACCATCCCAGCATCTCGGTCATCGCTTCGACCGTTCCTGCCAACGGGGATGTCAACCCATACGGCATCGCTCGCATCCCAAAGAGTTCCGGTTCACTGGTCAAGGGAAACATCCTGATCAGCAATTTCAACAACAGCTCGAACCTGCAAGGAACGGGAACCACCATCGTTCAGATTGCGCCGGACGGCACGTTCAGCCTCTTCGCTCAAATCGACGCTAACAATTTGCCAGGTCCTTGTCCCGGTGGGATTGGGTTGACGACCGCTCTAGCTGTCTTGCGCGCCGGATGGGTCATCGTGGGCAGCTTGCCGACCACGGATGGCACCTCCGCCACCGCGCAGGCGGGATGCTTGCTTGTGCTCGACAACATGGGCAACGTAGTAGAGACGTTCTATGGTTCGCTCATCAATGGCCCTTGGGACATGACAGCGATGGATTCGGGCAGCAGCGCAACGTTGTTCGTCTCCAACGTCCTGAACGGAACCGTTGCCGGCGGCGGCAATGTCGTGCACGCCGGCACCGTGCTGCGGCTGACACTTTCAGTCTCGTCCAAGACGCCCCCCTCCTTGCAGTCGATGACGGTGATTGGATCCGGCTTCTCTGAGCGGACCGACCCGGCAGCGCTGGTGATCGGACCGACAGGCCTAGGTCTGGACGCGAGCGGTGCGACGCTCTACGTAGCTGACAGTGTGAACAATCGCATTGCGGCCATCCCTGTTCCTTTGACCCGCGATACTTCCGCCGGGACTGGAGCGACCGTTACGCAAGGTGGCAGCCTCAACGACCCCCTCGGCCTGACCGTTGCGAATGGAAATATCCTGACCGTCAATGGAAACAATGGTTTCCTGGTGGAAACGACGCCCGATGGGGAGCAAATTAAGAAGACATTGCTGGACAGCAGCGGGAACCCGCCGGGAGCTGGAGCCCTGTTCGGTCTGATCGATGTGAACGGAAGCGTCTACTACGTCGACGATGCGACCAACACCTTGAATCTGTTCCGCTGAACTTCCCAAGCCCCAAGCACCCACCTTCTCGCGTTCACAGCGAGAGGGTGGGTGTTTTTGCCATTTCGCGAAGATCGTGATCTGCGGCCAGTATCAGCCGATCACTGCTTCTGTTCTCCACCCTGTCCCGGCAGCTTCCGTGTGACGAAGAAGCCCCAGATCACTTCATTCGCCTTCAGATCCTGACTTGTCTTGCCAATCGCTTTTTCCGCTTCATACTGCTCGCCACCGGGCCACGTGTTCCCCGCGCCCTTTACGCTGTAGAGAACGACCTGTGCGTTCTGTTGGCAGCCGTTGTAAGTATCGACTTTCGTTTCCATGCCGCCCTTCGCGCTGGGCGAGATTTTGCTCTTCTCGGGCTTCTCTTCGCAGCGATCGATCTTCGCCCAGGCCTTGGCGCTATCTTCCACCGAGAGCGTCGCCAGGCTTAGGTTGTGCTCGGTGCCGCCACCGTACGAAACCACCGGGTCGGAAGTGCCGTTGATCATCACCGCCGGCAGCGGACGCGTCGGCAGACAAATCATCGTCTTCGGCATCGCTGCCCCCACCGCAGCAATCGCGGCGATCCGGTCGCCCAACGCGCAGCCCACACGCATGCTCATGAAGCCGCCTTCGGAAAGCCCCACCGCATACACTCGCGACGAGTCCACCGAGAACTTGGTTCCGAGCTGGTCCAGCATCTGATTGAAGAAAGCAATGTCATCTGCCGGAGGCTTGCGCTCCTGGTTCGGCTCCCGGTTGGGATCCTGTTGTCCGCCACCGCCCGGATAGCCGCCACCGCCTCTCGGGTATCCTCCGCCTCCGCCTCCCCCTCCCGGATAGCCTCCGCCTGGGTACCCTCCGCCGGAGCGCCCTCGTCGGCCAGGTCCCATGCCCGTCGCTCGCTGCTGTTGAGGGTGGACGCCAACGTTCCATCGCCCGTGCAACGCGATCGGATACACCGTAATAATGCTGTCTTTGTCCGCCAGTTCATCGAACCGCGTCAGGCGCTGCATGTCGTCCGCGTCCTGATTCATGCCGTGCAGCAGGATCACCAGCGGATAATGCTGTTGCGCATCGTAGCCCTTCGGCAAACGGACGATGAAGGTGCGGTCCACGTCGTCGACCGTGACCTTTTCCGTCGTCTGTTGGGCCCAAAGGGCAGTGACACATAGGACCGCAAAGCAGGCGGCGAGCGCCAGCTTGTAAGAGTTCCCTGATTTCATCTTTTCTCCAGAAGGGCGACCCGGAAGAATGCCCAGCAACCAACTTCCCTTGGTTGGAAGCGTTTACACCGACAGGAGTTGGCTCGCCGGGGAACTTTCCGGGCGCGCCCTGCGTATCTGATTTTGAAAGCGATTTCAGCTCCGGCACGCGCGCCAAGCGCGACAGGAAGGAGAACTACCATGGACGGAATCACTGGTCTCGCTGCAGTCATCATGATTTTCGGAATGCCTACAGCCGTACTAGGAATGTACACCTTTTATCGGGTGCGCAAACTGCGCACGGAAGAGCGACTGGCAGCCATGCAGAGGGGCGTAACCGTCCCCATGGAGCCCGATCTCACTGAGGCGGCCCACTCCAGGCGCGCAGGCATTCTGCTCATCGCGGGCGCCGTCGGCTACATGATGGCCTTCACCATCATCGCCAGAGTGGAACCCGACGCCCTGATCGCCACCGCCTTCGGCGCGATCCCCTTCACCCTGGGCCTGGGCTACTTGCTGGACTCCACCCTGATCCGCCGCGAAGCCCGCACGTCGTAACCGCGACGCGAGCCGGAAGCGGAGTGAGTAGAAGCGGAACTGAAGCGGGTGCCCCATTTCTCGCGCACTTTGCGAGAAGTGGGGCTTTTGATTTCACTCCCCAGTCAGAAACTTGAACTGAGCCTCGTTCAAAGGCACAACGCTAAGCCTTCCCTGCCGCGCCAGCGGCGATTCCGCAAACAATTGATTCGCCTTCGCCTCTGCCAGCGTCACCGGTTTGGAATTAGCCTTGCCGACTTTGATCTTCACCTGCGGGTTCTTCAGATCCGACGCGTCCACCGACACGACCGTCGCGGTTCCCACCGCGCTCTTCTCATCTCCGGTGTGGTAAATGACCAGCCGTTCGCCCGGCTTCATCCCACGCATATTCTTCAGCGCCACAGGATTCGACACTCCATCCCATACAGTCGTCTTCTCCCGCTGCAAATCGGCGAACGAATAAGTAGATGGTTCCGTCTTCAGTAAGTAATCCATGTGCTCCCCAATCGTGAGAAATTGTTTTCTTGCTAGAACTTAGATTTCTTCGCGAACACCAGCCCTTCCCCACAGTGAAATTTTCCAATGTCCACCAGTCGCTGATCAAACCGCAGCGCAGACGCCAAGTCATTGTCCTTGGGACCGCCCGGACAACCCGAGCGGCGCAGTTTCTAATTCGGCTTCTTCTCGGGATCCGGTGGTGGCGGGGTTCCCTTCGGCGGCGCGTTCGGATCCTTCGCGCGATCGTCGTACACCGTGAATTGACCCTGCGGACGCTTCAGCTTGATCGTGATCTCCATCTTGGACTTCTCGACGTCGTAGTCCTCACCGAACGTCTGAAATCCCGAGGCCAGCACCTGCACCCGCAGCATGCCAAGTGGGGCGCCATCAAAGTTCGCCTTTCCATCCTCGTCGGTCTTCAACTCCATGCCCCCGCGGCTCTGCTTGCCCTTCGGATTCACCGGATGCATGATCACGGCGGCATTGCGCACCGGCTTCCCGTTGTCGTCCTTCACCACAACGAAATACAGCCATGCCGTTGGTTCTTCTTCCTTGTCCTTCTGCCCCAAAGCCGTGCCCGCCAGCGCAAGCATTGCCAGCACTACCCCAGTCACGAAGATCTTCTTCATGCTCGTCATTCTATGCAGCCGCGCGTTCCGTGTCATCTTCGTTCAATCCTCCACCCCACGCCCGGCGTCTCTTTTACAATGCCGAGGTGAAGACTTGGGACGTAATCATCATCGGCGGAGGCATCATTGGCCTCTCGCTCTCGATCGCGCTGCGGAAGCGCGGGGCCTCCGTCTTGGTGGTCGAGCGCGCAGAACCCGGCCGCGAAGCCTCCCACGCCGCGGGAGGAATGCTGGTCGACTGTCCCCTCGAGACTCCCGCAGTCCTTCAGCCCTTGGCCACGGCCAGCGCCCGCCTCTACCCGGAATTCGCGTATGAACTCGAAGTCGAGTCGGGGATGAAAGTTGACCTGCGGGACTTCGGGACCATTCTTCTTCCATCTACCGAACATATTCGGCATCCCGCACTCAGGGCTTCAGCTCTCCTTCCGGTCCGCCTAGCCGAGGCCGAACCCGCGCTCGCCGAGTCTGGGTTTCCGCTTCGCCCAGCGTTCTATCTGAAGGAGCGCAGCGTCGATCCGCGAGCCCTTACTGCCGCTGCGTGGAAGACCGCCAAGAATCGAGGCGTAGACTTTTCCTCCGGCGATGAAGTCACCGCTGTGACGGTAGCGGAAGATCGCGCCGCAGGCGTCACCACCGTCAAGACCGCATTTCACGCCGCCAAGGTCGTCAACTGTGCCGGCGCATGGTCCGGCCAAATCGCTCCCCACGCCTTCCCTACCCGCCCCGTCAAAGGACAAATGCTCTGCCTCGTGATGCCCTCACGCGCCCTGCTCAAGCACGTCGTTCGCTCCCCCGAGGCCTATCTCATCCCCCGCAGTGACGGACGTCTCCTCGTCGGCGCCACTGTGGAAGAAGCCGGATTCGACAAGCGCACCGACCTCGCCACAATCCAGCGTCTGCATCACGCAGCCCTCGCGCTCGTCCCGGAACTGCGCAATGCCCGAATCCTCGAAGACTGGGCCGGCCTGCGCCCCGGAACTCCCGACGCTCTTCCCATCCTCGGCGAGACCCAAACGCCCGGCTACTACGTCGCCACCGGCCACTTCCGCGACGGCATCCTTCTTGCTCCAATCACTGCAGAGGTAATGGCGGCGTTGATCGAGGGCCGCGTCCCAGAGTTCGACCTCACCGCCTTCTCCCCCGCAAGGTTCCCATGAAATACGGGTGCCCCATTTCTCCGGAACTTTTGTTGAGCGTTATGCGTTCCTCCACTACGCTGGGCCACCGGGTTATAGTCGCAGCGGAGGACTCTTGAATCTCGGCATCGAAAACGTCAGCAAGCGCTATGGCGGCGGAAACTGGGCGCTACGCAACTTCACCTTGCAGTTAGGTCCAGGCGTGCTCGGACTGCTCGGCCCCAACGGCGCCGGCAAGACTACGCTGATGAGCATCCTCGCCACCATCACGCGCGCCACAGAAGGCCGCGTACTCTGGAACGGCACCGATCTCGCCACAGATCCGGATGCTCTGCGCTCTACCCTCGGCTACCTCCCACAGGATTTTGGCGTCTATCCCAACCTGAACGCGGTCGAATTTCTCGAGTACCTCGCCGCCGTCAAGGGTCTCGACGCCGCAGCTTCCCGGAAGCGCATCGACGAGCTTCTCAACCTCGTGAACCTCACGGACGTCCGCAAGCGTCCGCTAGGCGGCTATTCTGGCGGAATGAAGCAGCGCGTCGGAATCGCCCAGGCCTTGCTCAACGATCCGCAACTGCTGATTGTGGACGAACCGACTGCCGGACTCGACCCGGAGGAGCGAGTGCGGTTCCGCAATCTCTTATCGGAACTCTCCGGCGAACGCATCATCATTTTGTCCACGCACATTGTTTCCGACGTGGAAGCGACGGCCACTGACATCGCGCTCATCTCGCAAGGCGCGCTCGTGGCGCACGCGTCGCCAGAATTGTTGTTGCAGCGTGTCGAAGGCCGGGTTTGGGAATGGGTGCTGCCCAGCGGCGAACTCAACACCGCGCGCCAGCGATATTTGATCAGCAACACCGCCCGCCGCAGCGATGGAGTCCATGCTCGCGTCCTCGGTGACTCGCCGCCCCACGGCGCTCAGCCTGTCACTCCCAATCTCGAAGACGCCTACCTCTATTGCCTCTCGCAACACCGTGCCGGAGTTGCAGCATGAACGCCCCGCGCGTGCTTTACCACATGGTCCGCGCCGATTTTCTGGAGCGCGTTCGCCGCTACAGTTTCCTGGTCACCTTGGCCGCGGCCTTGTATCTCGCTTACGCCGTCGCTGCCGAAAAGGTTTGGATGGTGGTCGGTCAAGGCTACCGCGGTGTCTACAACTCCGCGTGGATCGGCGCCCTCATGACCGTATGCTGCTCCACGTTTCTGTCACTGGCCGGATTCTACATCGTGAAGAATTCTGTGCAGCGCGATACCGATTCGCGCGTCGGGCAGATCCTCGCTGCCACCCCCATGCGCAAGGACTTCTACACGTTCGCGAAAACCCTCAGCAATTTCGCGGTGCTCGCCTGCATGGTCGCGATCCTTATGCTCGCCGCTTTGGCCATGCAATGGATCCGTGCCGAGGCCCATTCCTTCTCTCTCTGGAAACTCTGGTCGCCCTTCATTTTTCTTGCGCTGCCAGCCATGCTTCTGACGGCCAGCGTCGCCGTGCTCTTCGAGACTTTGCCTGTACTTCGCGGCGGCGTGGGTAACGTTGTGTATTTCTTTCTGTGGACGGCCGCGATCGCACTGGGAGCCACAGGCGTCGACGATCCTAGTGGCCTGCAACTCCTGTACCGCAGCACGCGAACTGCCCTGCATGCGCTCAATCCCGGCGGTCCTGAAAATTTCAATTTCAGCCTGACGATTGGCGGCGAACGCGCGGTCCGGACCTTTCCCTGGAATGGAATCGACTGGACGTGGAACGTGTTGCTGGTGCGCCTGCTCTGGGTCAGCGCCGCCGCCGGACTTGCGCTGCTGGCATCTGTCTTCTTTCACCGCTTCGATCCCGCCCGATCCTGGCGCAAGCCGCGGACCCAAGCAGAGAACAACGCCCCCGATTTCTCATCAGAAGACCGCGCTGTCTCTGTTCCTGCGCCAGTCTCGTTGACCGCCGCTCATCTCACGCCCCTCGTACGCACCTTAGCGAATTCGCGCTTTCCGCAGTTAGTAATGTCTGAACTCCGGCTGATGCTCAAAGGCCAGCGCTGGTGGTGGTACGCAGGCGCCGCGGGATTGCTCGTCGGTCAACTCGTCTCTCCCGAACGCGACGTGCGCGCAGGATTCCTGCTTGCCGCCTGGATCTGGCCTGTCCTGCTCTGGTCCCAGATGGGCTGTCGTGAAGCCCGTCATGCCACGAGCGCCCTGCTCTTCTCCTCCGCGCGCAGCCTTTCGCGTCAGCTTCCGGCTCTCTGGACAGCAGGCGGCCTCGTCGCCCTGCTCACCGGTAGCGGAGTTGGCACTCGTCTCTTGCTGGGCGCGGATTGGCACGGCTTTGTCGCTTGGTTCGCCGGAGCATTGTTCATCCCCAGCTTGGCGCTCGCACTCGGGATCTGGAGTGGGAGCAGTAAGGCTTTCGAAGCGATCTACACCGTGTGGTGGTATATCGGCCCCGCTCACCAGATTCCCGGGCTCGACTTCATGGGCACAACTCCGACCTCAAGTTCTCCCGGCGTTTATGCGCTGGCTACATGCGCTTTACTGGCGTCCGCTTACTGGCGTCGCCGCCAGAGCCTGGGCTACGCCTGAGGTTCTCCTCCGTGTCCTTTATGGTAAAAGGCTAGAGAGAGTGCGTGAGAACCGGATTTCTGGGAGAACGGTGGAACAAACACCACCAAAATCCAGCCGCGAAGCGGCGGCATGTGATAGCCCGGCACGTAGTGCCGGGTAGGGTGGGAAGAGAACGAGTCCCGAAGGGACGACACCAGTTCTCACGCGCACTTCTAGAGCGCTGAAGCACGCCCGCTGCCTTCGCGCTATACTGATTCGTTTGCTCGGACTCTCGATCCGCTATCTCGCATTGTCTGCCGAGATTGTCCGCCGCGATTGTCTGCCGAGATCACAGAAAGGACTCACCATGGCTTCTTCCGCAGTCGAGTATGCCCGCAATAACCAGCAGCGCTTCCTGAACGAACTCAAAGATCTCCTCCGCATTCCCAGTGTCAGCACTCTCGAAGAGCACAAGCCCGACATTCAAAAAGCTGCCGACTTCGTAGCCAGCGAATTGCGCCGCATCGGCATGGAAAACGTCGAGATCATCCCCACCAAGGGACATCCCCTCATCTACGCCGACTGGCTGCATGCCTCCGGCAAGCCCACTGCGCTCTGCTACGCGCACTACGACGTTCAGCCCGCCGAGCCGCTCGACGAGTGGCACACTCCGCCCTTCGAGCCCACCGAGCGCAATAATAATATCTACGCCCGCGGCGCCGTCGACGACAAAGGCCAGCTCTGGATGGAAGTCAAAGCTCTCGAGTCCCTCATGCAATCCGGCGGCGGCAAGCTTCCCATCAACGTGAAGGTAATTTTCGAAGGGGAAGAAGAAGTCGGCGGCGAATCCATCGACGCATACATCGTCAAGCAGAAAGCCAAGCTGAAAGCGGACTTCGCTCTGGTCTGCGACACCGAACTCTTCGCGCCCAATCTTCCCACGTTGTGCGTAGGCCTGCGCGGCCTGGTCTACACCGAAATCGAAGCCAAGGGCGCCATGACCGACTTGCACTCCGGCGTGTACGGAGGCGCTGCCCCGAATCCTTTTTTCGCTCTGATCGAAATCATCAGCAAACTGAAAGACTCCAAGGGCAAGATCCTGATCCCCGGCTTCTACAAAGGCGTCAAGGCTCCGACCAAGGATGAACTCAAGGCCTGGAAACGTCTGCCCTTTAACGAGGAGAAGTACCGCAAGGCCGAAGTCGGCTCCAAAGTCCTCACCGGAGAGCTCGGCTACTCGGTCCTGTACCGCACCTGGGCGCGCCCCACGCTCGAAGTCCACGGCATGCCCGGAGGCTTCATCGCGGCCGGCGCCAAGACTGTGATTCCCGCCAAGGCAGCGGCGAAGGTCTCGATGCGCCTGGTGCCCAATCAGGATGCGGACGATGTCTTCAAGAAGTACGCAGCCTACGTGAAGAAGCTGACGCCCAAAGGCATCGAAACGAAAATCACAATCCACAGCAAGGGCCCGGCCGCCGTCGTTGGCACCGACAACCCCTACATCAAAGCCGCCACCGAAGCCCTGCACGACACGTTCAAGAAGGAAACAGTTTTCATCCGCAGCGGTGGCTCGATTCCCATCGTCACCGGGTTCCAGGACGTGCTGAAAATTCCCAGCGTCATGATGGGCTTCGGCCTGCCCGACGACAACCTGCACGCTCCCAACGAGAAGTTCCACATCCCGAACTTCTACCACGGGATCGAAACCATCTGCCGCTTCTTCGAGAAGCTGGGCGAGAAGTAAGGTTTAGAGAGGTCCATGTGGGGACGGCCGCCTCGGCCGTCCCCGTTGCGTTTTCGCGGATGTCCCCCTTATAAGCGAACGTTATAATCCCGGTGACCTCCAACGGTCCTTGCCGTCAAAACGTGCAGGACCCATCGCCATGCACTCTGAAGCACTCCCAAAACTCTTCCGCCCACGGGCGACGCAGACCATCCTCGTAGGCGGCGGAATCGCCGGTCTGCTTGACGGCCTCGACGCCGTTATCTTCTATTGGCTGGCCTACGCAGTGCCACCCGCCGTGCTCTTTCAAAGCATCGCCAGCGGACTACTCGGGCCGCACTCTTTTCGCGGAGGCTGGCCTACTGTTGCCTTGGGCATCGTCCTTCAGTTCTTCATCGCGATCGGCGCAGCCACCTTCTATTACGCAGCGGCTCTTCTCGTTCCAGCGCTCGTACGTAACCCCTGGATCTGCGGGCCGGCGTTTGGAATCGGCTTGTTCTACTTCATACAACATGTGGTGATCCCCCTCTCAGCCGTACACCAGCGCACAGCCCCGATGGCGGTAACTGAGCTTGTAGATCAGTTACTCTCCCACGCCTTCCTTGTCGGCATCCCCATCGCCCTCATGGCCCGACGATCGGCCCGCCTTCCCCTAGGAGGTCGCGGAAAAACTATAAATGCGTGCATTACCGTGAAAGAGCGGCCCTTCTAGGGCCGCGTACGGCATGTGGAATCAGTGTGGGCTTCAGCCTCTGTGGTCGTTGATGGTCACGTTTTTCCGCAACCTCTTAGGCAACGCCTTCCCTCAAGAAAGCAACGAATCGCAAGAACACTAATCCATGATTCGCAACTTAAGATAAGCATTGACAATGATTCGTAATGCTCTTAAGCTTTGCTGCAGTCGGGTTCCGCCCCCTCGGGCAACCTGCTTTTCGCCACCCTCGTCCTGTTTCGCACCGGCTCGGTTCCACCGAAAAGGAGACTGCCATGACATCCCTTGGGAAGCTCTTCATCGTGCTCGCACTCACCTCGTTTTCTCTCTTCGCACAATCCGGGTCGACCTACTATGTCTCTAAAACCGGGAGTAACAGCAACTCTGGCAGCTTCACTGCGCCCTGGCTCACCATCCAGCACGCCGCCAATTCCGTCTCGGCGGGAGCAACTGTCTACGTAGAAGCGGGCGTATACAACGAGTCGGTGACCTTCCCCGCCTCAGGAACAGCGTCGAATTACATTACCTTCACGAGCTATCCGGGGCAGACCGCGGTGATCGATGGCACCGGCGTGAGCGTGACCGGCACCCAGGGCCTGATCAACATCATCAACCAGAGTTACATCGCGGTCAGCGGATTCGAAATCCGCAACTACACCACCAGCAGCGCCAGCCCGACTCCCGCCGGCATCTGGGTCACCGGCTCGGGCACCGGCGTCCAGTTGCTCAATAATCTGGTGCACAACATCACCACCAAATCGGAGAAGAACGGCAACGCCTTTGGCATCGCCGTCTACGGCACGTCCAGTACGCCGATTACAAACATCACGATCAGCGGCAACCAGGTCTACAACCTCAAGACCGGAAACAGCGAGTCCGTGAATGTGGACGGAAATGTGACCTACTTTTCCATCACCAACAACATCGTTCATGACAACGACAACATCGGAATCGACGCGATCGGCTTCGAAGGCGTGGGACCCACCGGTTCCGACCAGGCCAAATATGGCCTGATCAGCGGCAACACGGTCTACAACATCAGTGGAATCCATAATCCGGGCGAGGGGAATTCTTACGACGCAGACGGCCTCTATTGTGATGGTTGCGCCTATGTCATTTTCGAGCGCAACACTGTCTATGCCTGCGACCTGAACATGGAAGCCGCCAGCGAGCACAAGGGACACAACAGCAGCTACGTCACCATCCGCAACAACCTCTTCTACGACGCCAACACCGTGGGCATCTCCATCGGAGGCTACGCCAGCAGCGTCGGCGGCAGCGACCACGTCGTGGTCGTCAACAATTCTCTCTACAACAATAACGTCAAGAACCAGGGAGCTGAGTTTCAGATCCAGTACCACTCTGGATCCTCCAACATTTTCGAAAACAACATCGTCTACGCCGGCAGCCAGAATGTCTGGATTTACAGCTATGTGAGCGGTTCCACGGCGACGGCAAACTGGAATGTGTATTACTCCAAAGCCGGCTATTCGCAAGGGACTTCCATTACCTGGAGCAACAAATCCAGTTACAAGAACTATGCCGCCTACCAATCGGCAACCGGCCAGGACAAGAATTCACCGAATGCGAATCCCTTGTATATCAATGCAACCTCGAACCCACCGAATCTGGACCTGCAATCCGGTTCTCCGGCGATCAATGCAGGAAGTACAAGCCTCACCTGCAGCGTTGGCTACTGCAACGGATCTTCCATCTACGGAAGCACCGACTACGCCGGCAATCCACGCATCAACAGCAGCGGACAGATCAACATCGGGGCGTACGAACAGTAGGGCCGAGTCCTCAAAGCATTGAACGCTCTCATCGGCGAGTGAAGGTATTCGCTAGAAGGGTTTGATGAACACTCGCGGCCCGATTGAGTTAGAGGTTTTTGTTGCTATCGCCGCTAGTTTCTACGAAACCGTCTCGCGAGAGCTGCAATATGGTCAACGGATGCGTGAGCAGGATAGAGATGCCTCCGAGAACAGTCTGCGGCTCATGGAAAACTCCCAGTTGCCTCAGAACCATCGCTCGGTCGTAATAGATCTTCTCTCCCGCCAGACGGTTATCGGGCCGAACGTGTACACGCCGCAAAGAAAACTGCGCAGTAGTTGACGTTATATCCCCTCCATTCCGCTCATCTTCCGACCTATTTCCGAACGCTTCAGATGTGAACTGGATCGAAAGAAGTCGAACTTTGAGTGCTATGGCCTGCTCTCGACATTGGCGGCAATATACGGCTCGTCGTGGTAATGACCTGTTTCCCAAATGGTTGAGCAATAGGGGACAGATTGGCCATGTCACTTGCTGCTCTACTGAGAACATCGTGTCTTCAAAGGTCATCAAAAACTGGGTGGAATCGAAGGTCACTAGAAATTGGGTGGAATCATACCTCCGCGCTGCTCTGGAAGTGGATGGTCAGAAAATGCCCTGGCGAATTGTCACTGCACGTGAGGCAATCGCCGTGAGGTTGAAGGACTTGGAAGGCAATAGCAATCATCATGCGGAACGGCACGAAATGCAATCGGCGCTGGCCACTCTAACCCGCCTTGAAAATGAAGTGAGTCTCTGCCCGACGCAGCCGCCCCCTTCAAACTCAGGGGCAAGGCCTGATGTAGACCGTGCCAAGAGGCCACCGCTCGTCTCTCCGTCCGCCGCCACTGAGGAACTGAAGCGCGGGGATCGGGTCGAGGGTTTGGGCAACTTGGGAAGGCCAACGGGGGAGATCGGGACTGTTGAGCGAACGAACGAAGACGATGCAGTGGTCAAGTGGGATGACGACGGTCGCGTGAGAGTCGGCCAACCTTGGCTCAAGAAGATTTAGCGTCTACGATTAGCCTGACCGCAAACTATCGTGAAATCCCGGTTACGCTCAAAACCCCTCAATGACCGCTATCGCCTGATTGCAGCAGCTACCTTAGCGAACTTTGCCCCCCGGATCTCCTTTCGTGCTGGTAACAATACTTCCCCTGTTAGTTCGGCTTCTCCTTTTCCTTTGGCGTTTCCTTCTTGGCCGGAGGTGGCGTGCTTGGTTTAGCTGGCGCGGGATGTTGCGCCTGCTTTGCAGCCGGAGGCGGGGTAGAGGGCTTGGTTTCGGGTTTCGGGGTTGGCTTGGGGGCCGGCCGGTTCGGAGTCGGTGGCGGCGTCGCCGGTTTTGCTGGTTGCGGATGAGCCGCCGGTTGAGTGCGCCGCTCGGGAGCGGCCGGAGCGGGCTTGTTCGGAGCCGACGGCGTAGCGGGCTTGCCTGCGGGTTGTGCAGGCTTGGCTGCAGGCTGTGCGGGCTCAGCTGCTTTCCTCATGGGTTGAGCAGGCTCTGCCGGCGCAGGAGCGGCCGCACGTCCAGGAGCGGGAGCCAGTTGGGGACGATTGGGCTGCGCGTTCGGCGGCGCGGGTCGCGCGGGTATTGCAGCGCGCGCAGGAATTACCGGGGCGATGGGTTTGCCTGCGGCGATGGGCTTCGCCGCTGCAACAATGGCTGGGCGGCCGTGATTGACAGAGGCAAATTGCTGGTGGTTCTGTGCTGCTGCCTGCTGCTGCTGCAACTGCGTGTTCATCGGAGGAATGCGCTGCTCGCGCGTTGCGGCAATTTCAGTCGGCAAAGGCCGGCGAGTAACGCCTCCGGGTCCGTTGTAGCTGGAGCGGTTATTGGTGACGTTGACGGTGGTGTTGTTGATGATGACTGTATTCGTCACCGTGCGGTTGTAAACTTGGACGTTGCTGATGTTCACGTTGTTGACGGAACGGTTATAGTTGAAGCGATCTCCATTCCAGTACCCGCCCTGATAGCCGGCGCCGACGTAGCCGAATCCATAGTTAATGCCGCCGTAGTAACCGATGTGCCGGCCCCAGAATCCATAGTGGTAGCGGTATCTGCCACTGGAAACTCCCCAGTAGCCCGGCGTCCACAGATAACCCGCCTCGGGCGGCCGCGCCCATGCGCCCGGTACCCAGTAATAGCCTTGAGAAGAATAGCTCCAATATCCGGGCGTCCACAGATAGCCATCGCCGGGACATTCAGGCTGAGAATATTCCGGCAGCTCTGGGGGAGCGTCGGACGCTTCGAGCGCCGGCTGCCCGTAGCTTGAGTCCTCATCGTCGTAATCATTATTAGCATTAGCATCGTTCTGGTACCGCTGATCGTTAGCTCCAGTCGTCTGAGTCTCGCTCGCAGGGGCCAGGTTGGCTGCCGCTACCGGGTCTTGCGACTGGTCGGGCTGCGCCGGTTGAGTTGGAGCGGCGGTGTCCGGGGTTTGGTTCTTGTTGCATGCTGCAGTTCCAAACGTCAGTGCGATGGTTGCCAGAAGAATAAGAAAAAGTGCTTTGCTGGTCTTGCTCATAAACGTTTCCTTTTCCCGGGAAGTTGGATGCAGGATTTCACTACTTTTTACAATCCCAACGATGCATGTGAAGAGCTCCGACCGAAGTTGGGGCTCACAGGGTATACGTTTCGACGCCGGTTCAGTTCACGCCATACCCAACCGTGATCGGTAGAAGCCGTGAGGGTCCAAATGTCACTCCCGGTCGACACTAACCCATGACCGCCCCGAGGGTACTTTCTCAGTTGGAATAGTAGGTCTCAAGAAAACAGAGGGACTGTTCAAAATTGCTCACCTGTCGGAATCGTCTACAGGTCCTAGCCCGTTTATCACAACTGTTGCTGACTGTCTGCGACTGTGGGAATCCCAGCATGAACTGCCCTCTAGCAGTCGTAGCTGTCGTAACGTCGCCATTGCACTCACTGACCCGCTTGCGCTAGCCTTATCTTGCTCTCGCGATTCTCCCACCTCCTGTTCCCTCTCCACTGAAAAACCATCCATTTGCTGCAATGTGTGTGCAACCCAACGCGGTCGCTTGCAAGCCCACACCATATATGGTGTTATATTGCTTGACCCGGCCCCAATTTCACCGTTACAGTAGCTTAACTTTGTGTCCGCCCTGTCCAGCCTGGGGTGAGAATGTCGCCCGGAAACGGTCCGGCATGCATCGAATCGACGAGGGGAATCTCGTTGGTAAACACCCGCGTCCAAGCGGTCGGGTCGCCGAGGCGAGGCGAACGGCCGGTAACTGGACGCTGACAACTGGCCACTGGTTTTCAAGGAGTTCACGTTGCTCAAACTGAAAAGGCTTCAGATTCTCGGGTTCAAGTCGTTCTGCGACCGCACCGAACTCAAGTTCCACGGGGACGGTGTGGCGGCCATCATCGGTCCGAACGGCTGCGGCAAGTCGAACATTTCCGACGCCATTTCCTGGGTGCTGGGCGAGCAGTCGGCCAAAACCCTGCGCGGTGCGCGCATGGAAGACGTCATCTTCGCCGGCACCCGCGACCGAAAGCCCACGGGCATGGCCGAAGTATCGCTGACACTGATCGACCCCGAAGCCTACAACGGCCCCGACGCCAACGCGCCCACCGAGATCGACATTCAGGACGACCTTCCCGAAGCCAACATTTCCGATAACTGGGACGAAGCCTCCATCCGCGCCCGCGCCGCCAAGGCCACGGAAGAAGCAGTCGAAGACGCGCAGCCCGGCCGGACCGAAGAAGTCGAAGTCCAACGCTCCAAGGTCAACATCAACGCGCTCGCGTTCCCCGACGATGAACCGATCTTCGCGTTGCCCGCGCATAACGTCACCGCGCCCGCGAACGCCGCGTCGGTCGGCACCGTTGCCCCGCACGTGGTTCTCAAGATCCGCCGCCGCAAGTTCAACCAGCAGCAATTCCGCCACGGAGAAATCGTGGTCACGCGCCGCCTGTTCCGCTCCGGCGACAGCGAATATCTGCTGAACGGCAAGCTCTGCCGCCTGCGCGATATTCAGGAACTATTCATGGGCACCGGCCTGGGACCCGAGTCCTACGCGCTCATCGAGCAGGGACGCATCGGCCAAATCCTCAGCAGCCGTCCCACCGACCGCCGCGCGATCCTCGAAGAAGCCGCGGGCATTACCAAATTCAAAACCAAGAAGCGTCTCGCCGAAGCCCGACTCGAAGACGCCAAGCTGAATCTCTCCCGCATCAATGACATCTTCGACGAAGTCACGCGCCAGATGAATTCGCTGAAGCGCCAAGCTTCCAAAGCCGAACGCTACGCGCGTCTGCGCGAAGAAATGCGCGCCAAGCTGCGGCTGGTGCTGGCCAGCAAGTTCGCCGCCATCGAACTGGAGAGCGCGGAACTCGATTCCCAGCTCAACGCCCTCGCCGAAGAAATGCAGCATCGCACCGAAGCTGTCCAGCAATTCGAGACGGAGCACGCCGAGCGCACCCAGCGCGGCTACACCATCGAAGCCGAGTTGCGTGAGAATCGCGAACGCATCAGCCAGATCGCGCTCGAAATCGATCGCGCCCACGCCCGCCGCCACCACAACGAAGAGCGCTGCGCCGAGTTGCTGGTCCGGGCCGCGTCGTCCGAGGCCGAACTGGCGCAGGCCCGCCACCGCCTCACGGCACTCGAATCCGAGCGCGAATCCAACCGCCAGATTCTCGAATCCGCCGCGGCTGACTTGGCCGCAGCGCAAAGCGATCTCGTCCTCTGCCAGCAGGACGCCGCCGCTGCGGCTGCCGGTCTCGCTGAAATCGAGCGCCAGCAGGAAGAATCGCGCGTCGCTGTGTTCGATACAGTCTCTTCCGCTTCGCGTTTGCGCAACCAACTCGCCCAAGCCGAAGAACGCCTCGCCGGCGCCGACCGCGAGGCCCGCCGCCTCGACGCCGAGATGACCAACGCCAACATCCAGGTCGAAGCCTTCGGCGGACAGCGCGGACAACTCGCTCTCGAATTTGAAAGTGTCACCCAGCGCGTCACCGGCATCACCGAAGAAATCAGCCAACTCCGCCGCCTGATCGAACAGAAAAAGCTGGAGGAGACGCGCTCCAAGACCAACCTCGACGTTCTCCGCGCGGAATTCGCGACTGCCCTTGGCAAAAAGGGGTCGCTCGAAGCGGTCATCGCCGAGCACGGATACTCTACCGAATCCGTCCGCCGCCTCTTTCAATCCGGCGTGATGCACGGCGGCCTCGCGCCCGTCGGTGTACTCGCCGATTTCCTTGAAGTCGAGCCACGCTACGAGCGTGTCGTAGAAGACTTCCTCCGCGACGAACTGAACTACGTCGTGGTGAAGTCCTGGGACGCCGCCGACGAAGGCCTGCGTATGCTGCGCACCGGCGTCGATGGCCGGGCCACCTTCCTCGTCCATCCCGAAGACGCCCAAGCCAAGTTCTCATTCATTCTCGATGAGGCGGCGCACTGCGCCCCGCCCGCAGCCCAGATCATTCCGCTGAAGAGCACGATTCGAGTGCTCGACGGCTTCGGCAAGTCGCTGGAAGTCATCCTGCCCAAGCTGCGCGACGGCTACATCGTCCCCGAAGCCAACGTGGCCCGCGGCCTCGCGCTCGAAAATCCCGACGCCTTCTTCCTCTCCCAAGCAGGCGAATGCTTCCACAACGTCACCGTTACCGGAGGCAAACAGCGCGCGGAAGGCCCGTTGTCGATGAAGCGCGAACTGCGCGAAGTCCTGCGCCAGCTCGAAGATCTTGAACGCGCCCTCCACGAAGAAGAAATGCGCGTCCTAACCCTCGGCCGCGAGATCAAAGACCTCAGTTCCCTGCTCGAACGCCTCGACGGCGAAAAGCGCGAGGCCGAACATCAGGCCATGACGTCGGGCCACATGCTGCAACAGCTCGATTCCGAGATGACCCGCGTCAGCGAACGCCTCCGCGTCTCGCAACTCGAACTGCAGCGCCTCGCCGCCGAGCGGGCGGAACAAGAAGGCATTCTCTGCGCTCGCCAGTCCGAAATTGAAGTACTGGAACTGCAGCGCATCCAACTTGAACAGCAAATCGCGGCCGCCCAGGAATCCCTCACGGCTCTGCGCCAGCGCCGCGAAGAATCAGCCCAGACGGCCTCGCAGCATGCCGCCCGCGTGGCCACGCTGGAAGAACGTCACCGCTCGGCCGCAGCCGTCCTGCAACGCATCGAGTCCCTATTCTCCGAGATGGGCGAGCGCGTCCACGCGCTAGCCTCGCAAATCGAATCTGCCGCCGCCGAAAGGCTGCAGCGTGAAGCAGAAAACGGGCAACTGGCACAGACCGCCGACGATCTCGGAGCCGAACGCAACGCCGCACAGGCCCGCGAAGGCCTGCTGCAATTTGAAAACGAACAACTCCGCGCCCGCCTCACCGAAATCGACGAACTTCTCCGCAACAGCCGCCTGCTGCTCGATCAGGCTCGCGACCGTAAAGGCGAATTGTCCGCCGACGCCGCCAAACTCGAATCCGACGCGCAATACATGTCCGAGACTTGCATCAATGAGCTAGGTGTCGAGCGTGCTGCCTTAATGGCCGACACCACTCTGGTCCCGGTCACCGGCGAACAACTTGCCGCCGAAGACCAGTTCTACCGCGACATGCGCTCGAAGCTCGAAGCCATGGGCCCGGTCAACATGATGGCCCTTGAGGAATACAAAGAGACTGCCGAGCGCCATGAGTTTCTCGAGACGCAGCGCAAAGACCTGATCTCCTCCATCGAGAACACCACGGCTACCATCAAAGAGATCGACCTAATCTCGCGCCAGAAGTTCGAAGAAGCTTTCGCCAAGATCAACGAAAACTTCCAGGCCACGTTCAAGAAGCTATTCGGCGGCGGCCACGCCTTTATGAAGTTGACTGACGAAGAAAATAGCGCCGAGAGCGGCATCGACGTCGTGGCCTCGCCTCCCGGCAAGCGCCTGCAGAGCGTGCTCCTGCTCTCGGGCGGCGAGAAGGCGCTCACCGCACTCGCCCTGCTGGTCGGCATCTTCCAGTACGCCCCCAGCCCGTTCTGCATCCTCGACGAAGTCGACGCCCCGCTCGACGAAGCCAACATTGGCCGCTTCACCGAACTCGTCAAGGAAATGAGCGTAAAGACCCAGTTCGTGCTCATCACCCACAGCAAGAAGACCATGAGCATCGCCCCGGTCCTCTACGGCGTGACCATGCAGGAACCGGGGGTTTCGAAATTGGTCTCGGTACGCTTCGGTGCGCAGCAGTAAGCGCTGATTTGATGCTCTGTAGAAAGGCCAGCCTTTGAAAGGCTGGTCTTTTTGCTTCCCGATTTAGTCCCGGTTATCCACTCTCATCCTCAGCTTTTCCACATACCGGCGGTGCTAAACCCCTTGTCCAGTATGGCTTCTCGCCCATCCGCTTTGCTGTCAACATTTTTCAAGCGAACGAACTCCGCAACCTACCCCAAGGTGTGATCAGAATCGTTGACATTTTTTTTGGACCAGCTAGAATACGCCTCGCTCCTTCCTAGTAAAATTTCATCATGAGCCCCGAACTTCTCGATTCCGTCCTCTTACAAACTGACTTCCCCGACCTCCACCTTCACGCCAGCGGCAAGGTGCGTGACGTTTACACCATCGGCGATCAGCAACTGCTTTTCATCGCCACCGACCGCATCTCGGCCTTCGACTACATCCTGGCTACCGGCATCCCCCACAAGGGACGAGTGCTCAGCCAGATCTCCCTGTTCTGGTTCGATTACCTCGCCGACATCGTCCCCAACCACCTGATTACCGCCGACGTCGGGCAGTACCCGCAGGAGGTCCTCAAATACGCCGACCAACTTCGCGGACGCTCCATGCTCGTGCAGCGCGCCGAGATGTTCCCCGTCGAGTGCGTCGTGCGCGGCTACATCTCCGGCTCCGCCTGGAAGGAATACAAGGCCACCGGCAAGGTCTCTGGCATCCAGCTTCCCGCCGGCCTGAAGGAATCGGATGCCTTCCCCGATCCCATCTTCACGCCGTCGACCAAGGCCACCACCGGACACGACGAAAACATTTCTTTCGACGAGATGTGCAAGCTTGTCGGTGTCGAAACCGCCAGCCACCTCCGGGATCTCACGCTGCGCGTCTACAAGAAGGCAGCAGCCTACGCACTGAACCGCGGCATCATCATTGCCGACACCAAGTTTGAGTTTGGACGTACCCCCAAAGGCATCACTCTAGCCGACGAAGTCCTCACTCCTGATTCATCCCGCTTCTGGCCCGCAGACAAGTACGCTCCAGGACGGCCGCAGGATTCGTATGACAAGCAGTACGTGCGCGATTACCTCGAGCAAATTCACTGGAACAAGCAACCGCCCGCTCCGGCCTTACCGCCGGACGTGGCTCGCCGTACCAGCGAAAAGTACCTCGAGGCGTACTTCCAGCTCACAGGACACAAGCTGGATGTATAGCTGCGTTTCTGGTACGATCTCCACCCGCGGGAGCGCCGCATGACCCTCGCGGATTGGATTATCTGTGCTGTGGTGCTCCTGAACGTCGTAACAGCCGCCATGCAGGGTTTCTTTTCCGAGGCCCTCACCATGGCTGGTCTGGTCGTGGGCTACCTCGTGGCTGCGTGGAAGTATCGCGGCCTCGCTGAGTGGCTGGAATCATTTTTGAAGAACCCGTGGTTGGCTGAGATTCTCGGTTTCCTCGTCATCTTTTTTGCCATCGTGCTCCTGTTCGGCTTGGCCGCCAGGATCGCCCGCTGGTTGATGAAGCAATCCGGACTCAGCGGTCTTGACCGTTTCCTTGGCGCATTCTTGGGGCTGCTGAAGGGCGGGCTGATGGTAGCGGTGATCCTGATGGGTATGACGGCATTCACTCCGACTTCGAAGCTGCTGGAAAACTCGCAACTCGCGCCCTACTTTCTCGTGGTAGGCCGGGCTGCGATCTGGCTGGCACCCGCGGAGTTGCGCGCCCGTTTTGATCAGGGTCTCGAACTGCTCCATCAGGCTCCTCACAAGTTATCTGGCTCCCCTGCTTCCCCGCCGAAATAGGCTGCGGTGCAGTGAAAAATTCATACTAGAGAGAGATCCATCGTGAAAGATCAATTGGAAGCACTGGTCCTGCAAATGTACCGCAGTAATATTCTGTATTCCGAAGGCGTGCGTGAGTTCAAGAAACGGTTCATCCTGACCGTGCTGCAGGAGAACAAGGGTAACCAGTGCCGCGCCGCCCGCGAACTCGGCATGCACCGCAACACCCTCAGCCGCACCATCACCGAGTTGAAGATCGACGTCCGCCAGCTCCGCGACGGCGTCAAGCGCCCGCCCCGCAGCGCCCGCCCCATCACCATGGAAAAAAAGATCGTCCGCTAAGCGGGATCCCTACCCGCTGTCATCCTGAGCGAAGAGAATGCTTCCGCGAAGCGGGAGCATTCTCGCAGTCGAAGGATCCCCACCCACGGAAACGCCCGTGCCCCAAGAGGGCGGCGGCCTCAGAGCAAAGATCCGCGTCAACGTACAAACGAAAAAGGCAGCCCGCGAGGGCTGCCTTTCTCGTGCACGCGTTACCTGCTATTGCGCGGCCGGCTTGTGGTGCACCGGAGGTTTCGTGGTCGGCGCCGCCTTAGCCTTCAGCAGTTGCCCCTTCTCCATCACCACCATGAACGGATTCGGAGTATACGACGCTGGTTCGCCCTGGAAGTCGAAGCTGGCCCCGTCTTTCGGAATCAGACGCACCGGAACCTTGTCCTCGAACTTCAGCGTGATGTCCGCCTTCTTCGCCTCAATGTCATCCGAACTGGCAGCAATCATGAACTCGGTCGGAGTGGTGCTGATGATCGTGCCATTCATCTGCACTGCCTTGCCCTTGATCGAGTTCCACACTGCATCCTGGTCCGCCTGCGCGCCATTGGAGAGGACGAACTCCCAGATCGCAAAATCCATCTTGTCCGCAGGTGTGTCTTGCACCATCTTGTGCGCCTGCTCCGCTGGCGTGGGCGCCGGCTTGATTGGAACCTGTGCGCCATTCGCCTTCGCGGCCGCCAAGACTTCCGCCCAGCCGTCGTCTCCGGCATGGAACTTAACGTATTGTCCGCGCGCGTATTTTTCAAGCGGCGCCTGGTTCGCTGCTGGCGCCACTGCCGCGGCCCGTGCCGCAAACCAGATTCCGTTCTGATAATCCGGAGCTGTCTGCCCCAAGTACGCCAGCGCCAGCGGATACACTACGCTGAAGTCCGTGGGATTCGCGTCCACCGCGATCCTCAGATCTTTGGCCGCCTGCGCGTAATTCTGATCCTTCACAGGCAAAGTAGCGGCCGCCTTCGCGTCATCCTTGGCCTTGACCGCCGCATCATGCTGCTGCGATGCTTCCACTGCATCCTGCAACTCCGAAATACCCATCACCGCGTGGAAGATCGCATTCATCTGGTCCTTCGTTTTTTGAAAATCCGCATCCGAGGTCCCCTCAGGCTTGGTGAACTTCGGCAGACAATCCAATCCCTGCTGGCCGTATTTCTTACCGTCGATCAAGAGCTGCTTCGCGTTCGGATCGCCGCCCTGCGCCATCACACGGTCAAAGTAGGCCAGCAACGCCAAAGCCCGCACGTTGCACGTATCGGCTGTCACCAGCTTCGTGGCCGTCTCCATCGTCTTCTTGGGGTTGTTCGACTGCTGGTACGCCCCCATCAGAATTTCCAGCGCCTGATTCTTCATGACGCTGTTGGGATACTGCGCGATGAAAGCCTCCAGCCCGCTGATCTCCGCAGCCGGGTCCTTCGTCTGCACGGCTGCCACGTAGGCGTTGTATTCGGCGGGATCTTTGATCACCGGTGCCGCGGACTGTGCGGGAGCGGGCGCCGCAGCCGCCTGTCCCTGGGCGGGTGCCGCAGGCGCTTGTCCCTGGGCTGGCGGCGTAGCAGTCTGTGCCATCGCGCTCACCGCAACCCCAAGCACAACCGTAAGCAGAATCTTTTTCATCAGTATGGCTCCTTGGATCTTTGGGAAGTAATTTTTTTCGGAAACGCTTTCTCTACCGCTCAGCAGCAACTGCATTCCATCGGGACTGCTCTGCGTCCAAATCCTGCTCTGGAATGCCAGCCTTCCTGGCAGGGGGCCAGGAAAAGCGGTGCCCTGTTGAACACAAAGGCGCCCTGACCCTTTTTCCCGGTTGGCCGGATTATAAGTACCTCTGCCGCCGAAGGCAAGCGACTTCCAATCATGCTCCACTTTATTGTTAAGATGCGCGTCAACATGCCCTTGTTAACATGCGATTGTGAAAGATGCGACTGTTAAAATTGGCAGTGCCGGATACGGCGGATCTTCGCCAGCCTTCTGCCGAACCCTAACCGGCCTGCAGGAGCACTCTTAATATGGACACCGCGCACCCCCTGGCCGGGCAGGTCGCAGTCATCACCGGAGCAGGCCGCGGCATCGGCGCCGCCATCGCACTCAAACTCGCCAGCCTCGGCGCCACCACCGTCCTTTGCGGGCGCACCCAGTCCACTCTCGACGCCACGGCGACGGCCATTCTCGATGCCGGCGGCAAAACTGAAGTCATCCCCTGCGACGTTACTATCCTGCATCAGATGGAATACGCGTCGGCGCGCGTCGACAGCACCTTCGGCCGGCTCGACATCCTGGTCAACAATGCCGGCGTCGGAGGCTTCAGCGATCAGTTGCACAACCTCGCTCCCGAGGATTGGGATCGCATCCTCAACACCAACCTGCGCGGCGTCTACTTTGCCATCCGCGTCTTCGCGCCTCTGATGATTCGCGCCTACTCAGGACACATCATCAACATCTCGTCACTGGCGGGAAAAAATGCTCTTCCCAACGGCGCGGCCTACGCCGCCTCCAAGTGGGGACTCAACGGCCTGACCTACTCGGTCGCGGAAGAACTGCGCCCGCACAACATTCGCGCGTCCGTCATCTGCCCTGGTTCAACCGAAACCGAGTTGAGCCCGCACGCCGGCAAAGACCCTAAAAAGATGCTCCAGCCAGACGACATCGCCCATGCCGTCGCCATGCTGGTGACGCAATCCCCGCAATCGTTTATAAGTGAGATCCTGCTGAGGCCGACCCAGAAGCCCTAGGTGGCAGAATTAGGTGACGGAATGTTGAGGGGCGTCATCCTGAGCGGAGCCGCATTTCAGGCGGAGCGAAGGATCTCGTCGGTGGGGGGCCCCTGTGTCCTCAGGGTCCTCTGTGGTTAACGTCCCGGTTTCCTTCGTGATCCTTCGTGTCCTTCGTGGTTGTCGCTGTTCTACTTCTTAAACAAATTCTCAAACGCCGCCCGCGCATCATTCGGCCGCAAAGTCGCCGGAGTCGAAGTCTCCTTCTCCCGGGTCACGCGAATCTCATAAAACGTGCACTCATTCCGCGTATCCTTCTTCGCGATCCGCTCCTTCACAGGCTGCATGCACTCGAACCGGCTCCCCGGATCGAAATACGTGCACTGTTTGCACGAGTGCAGCTCAAACCCGCACTTCGGACACTGCCCATCGTCCGACGCTCCCTGCAGCACCGTCCCGCACTGCGTGCAGCGCGAGACCGCCCGCGTCCCCGGTAAATTGACGGGCTTCGGCCCAAACGTGAGATCCCGCTTCGCCGGAGCCCCGCCCCCAGATTTCTCTCCCGATCCCTTGCGCGACTCTTCGCGGTCGCGATCCTGATAACCATGTTGCCGGTATTTTGCTGCCACAAACCCTCCCCAAGCACGCCGCGCGTATTGTCTCCCCAAGCGACCCCGCGCGGCAAGGGAAACGTAGCGCCGGCGCCCCGCCGGCTGTCGCGAGGGCGTCTCGCCCTCGCAGCGGTGGGCACCACGGATGGGTGCCCCATTTCTCACGCGTTCTTTGCGTGAGAAGTGGGGATTTTAGCGGTAATCATGAACCAGCTGCGCGCGACAACGAACTCACTCGCTACAATATCCCCATGATCCACGAGATCCTCCCCGTCGGCCCGCTGCAGTGCAACTGCTCGGTCATCGGCGACGAGAAAACTCACGAAGCCATGGTCATCGATCCTGGCGATGATATCAATGACGTCCTCGCCCTGGTCCGCAAGCATAATCTCCAGGTCAAACAGATCGTCATCACCCACGCCCACATCGACCACGTCGGCGGAGCCATGAAACTCCGCGCCGCCACCGGCGCGCCCATCCTGCTCAACCAGAACGATTACGCTCTTCTGAAAATGCTCGACGCGCAGGCCGCGTGGATCGGCATGCGCGACCCCGGCAAAGTCGAAATCGACCACAGCGTCACCACAGGAGAAACCGTCACCGCCGGATCGCTCTCCGCCAGCATCCTGCACACGCCGGGTCACACCGAAGGCAGCATCTGCCTCTACTTCCCTGCCCAGAAAAAACTGATCGCCGGCGACACGCTCTTCGCCGGCTCCATCGGCCGCACCGATCTTCCCGGCGGATCCATGCAAAAGATATTGCACTCACTGCACGACACGCTCATGGCCCTCCCCGACGAAACTATCGTCGTGCCCGGCCACGGCCCGCTCACCACCATCGGGGAAGAACGCCAGACCAATCCTTTCCTCGTGAAAAGGTAAGCGCCCCACAAGAATAAAAACGGCGGAGGATTGCTCCCCCGCCGTTCCTGATTCTGCGGATCGCGCCGCACTACTCTCGTTACTGGTGCTCCATGTGTTCGTGTTCCTCGTGCTCCGCATGTTCGTGCCGCCAGTTCCAGTAGGCGCGTTGCTGCTTGTGCTTGAGGTGTTCGTAGTCCACGTACGCTTCATGCCTCCCATCCAGCCAGTGCCGGTATGCCTCATCCTCGCGTCGATCCCAGTTGTGATAGTCCTTATGGTACGGATCGTAGACGCGGTGTTCTTCCCGCTCATGCCGATCGTGATCATCCTGCGGTGCGGCCATGGCAAACGCGCCCATCGGCGCCAGCAGTGCAGCAGACACAAATAACGAAGCTAGATACTTATTTCCCCGATGCATAGTAGTCCTCCGAGCAGCCAGCTTGAGATGTCCCCGCCGCCCCAGAGGTTGGATGCGTGCTACGAATTTAACTTGCCGAGCACCGCGCTGATTCCCTCCGCAAACTCACCCGCCGGTGTGATCAAACTCAACACCAAATATCCATCACTCGGAAAATCATAAAAGTGTCCGGGATGCACCACCACCGCCTGCTCGCGCACTAATTCAATCACCAATTCCTCATCCGACTGCGTCACCGGCACTCGCAACACCGCGTACCATCCGCCTTCCACGCTCAGCCGCTGACAAGCCTTCTGCGCCGCAAGCTGCCGGTCCAACTCGGCAAGATTTGTTTTCACCCGCTCTAGCAATTGCCGCTGAATATCGTTCCGCTGCTCCAGAAGCGCGGGCACCGCCCACTGCATCGGCGCATTCATCGAAAGATAAGTGTCGGCGATCACTTCCAGTCGCCCCATCGCCTCCGCAGCCAATTCCCGCGGCCCGCTGGTCACCACCCACGCCACTTTCATCTGTGGCAACGCCGCCACCTTCGACAGCCCGCTTAGAGTAAACGTCAGCACCTCTTGATTCCCCGCAAAGCTCTCGTGGACCCTTACCCCCTCTAGTTTGTCATCCCGACCAAGCCGATGGATCGGAGAATTCCGATCCATCGGCGCGTGGAGGGACCTGCTTTTTGCCGGGAGCGCGGTGTCACTCAACGACTGCGCCAGCCCATAATCCAGGAACACCTCATCCGCAATCACCGCCAGCCCATGCTCGCGGCAAAACGAATTCAGCATCCCCACTTCCCCCGACTGCACATACGACCCCGTCGGATTGTTCGGATGCACCACCACCACTCCCCGCGTCCGCTCCGTCACCGCCTTCTCCAGCGACGGAAAATCCATCTGCCAGCCGTGGTCGTAGATCAGCGGATACGGTACCAGCTTCACATCCTGCAAATCCGCCAGAAACTCAAACAGCGGATAACTCGGCTTCGGCACCAGCAACTCATCCCCCGCATTGCACAGCAACCGAAACACAAACGAATAGCCTTCGCTCGTACTGGTCGTCAGGACGATCTGCTCCGCGTCCACATCCGTAGAGACGTTGCTTGCAACGTCTCTCTCGCCCCGACCACTCCTGTCTCGGTAATAACCGGCCACCGCCTCCCGCGCCTCAAGCAGCCCTTTCGATTGCGGATCGTAATCCAACGCCCGCGGCGATGAGAGCGCGCCCAAAATCGCCGCCTCGTCGTAATGGAGCCCAGCCCGCGTAGGATTCGACACAGTCAAATCGAGAACCCTCGCTCCGCTCGCCCGCACCTCTTCCAGCGCCACCGTAAGCCGGTTCTGCGCCAGCTTCCAGTTCGTTCGTTCAGAAAACATGGATGGATTCTATTTGAAAGGTGAGAAAAACACTGGGTTGGCGAGGGTTGACCTAAAAGCAGGCCAAAGCGCTTACGGGAAGGACTGTTGGATGCTCCGATGCGCCCAAGCGCCGGAGGCGCTCCCGAAAATAGCCCGGCGTTTCAACGCCGGGAAAGCGGACAAAAACAAAAGGCGCCCCGGAGGGACGCCTGAACCTGCAAAAGAACGACCTACGCCCCCGGCACCTTAAACTCCCTCTTCGCCAACTCCGGCGCCGACTCCAGGCTAGGCCAGTCGCGAATCCCCACCGCCGGACAAATCAACCCCTTGCCCGCCGGCCGCAACAACTGCCGCAGCGTCTGCACGCCATAAAACAATCCCTGCCCCGTATTGGCCGCCACAATCAGGTGCGACTTGTCGGAGAACAGCAGGTACCCATCCGCGCCCACCACGTCGTCGGCCTTGAGCCCGTTTCTTGCCAGAAACTTTCGCACCCGCGAATCCTGCAGCCGGGCCAGCACAATCGCGCCATCCCCGGCCTTCCCGGCCGCCTTCATCCCCAGGATGTCGAGCTTCAGTCCCGACTGGTCCGCCACCTCTTCCGCCAGCGTCTCGGCGGCGATGCGGTCTTCCGACTGATGCCCAAGCAGCACGAAAATCTTGGTCCGCGGGCCCACATGAAATCCGCCATCGCGCAGTTGCACTTCCTTGGGCGCCGGCACCAGCTTCAACTGCGGCCGCCCGTCAGAATCCAGCGCCCACGCCGAAGCGCACAGCAGCGAGCAAGAAACGATCAAGAAAAGTCTTTTATTCATTCCAATCCTTGGACATCGAAAATCCGAGCCCCTATTGTACGCGCAACCGTTCCCCACCGTGCCATGAAACCTTCTGATCCATCTGACTTAAACCCCGTACCCAACCGGATTCCTGCCGCTCCGCCAACTATTTCGCAAATCCTTCCTTATTAACAACATAGGGCATTTTTGTGATATCTCCTCCGTAATTTCCTTCCAGCACGTCAATCAGCCCCTGGACACACCGCCCGGCCATTCCTTTGTCCGGATCGGTCGATAACCTCGTGATCCGCGCCGCGCTGGCAAAATGCGGCATCAACCGGCACCGATCCTCAATTGCCGTGTCCCGGAGCGGAGAATCCATCGGCAACGGCTCCGTCTCATAAACGTCCAGCGCCGCTCCGGCGATCCAATTCTCCCGCAGCGCCCGCGCCAGCGCCGTTTCCGACACCACAGGCCCCCGCGAAGTATTGACCAGATACGCCGTCGGCTTCATCAGCCGCAGTGTCTTCTCGTTAAACAGATGATATGTTGGCGTCGCGCTCTCCTCGGCCCGCAGCAGCGGCACGTGCACGCTGACATAGTCCGCACCTCGCAGCGCCTCCTCAAACGGCACGTACTTGATCCACGCCTCATCCTTCACCAGGCCACGCGCATACCGAACGTCGTGAATCTCCTGAATCGCCTTCACGAATGCTTGGTTCTCGTAGGCCGGGTCATAACACAGAACATTCATGTCAAACCCAACGCATTTCTTGATGAACGCCAGACCGATCCGCCCAGTCCCAATCACGGCCACAGTCTTCCCGGTAACCTCATCGCCCAGAAACGGCAAGTACGGATGCCAGTATCCCCACTGGTTCTCGCGCGCCAGGTGTTCCGCCGTCCACATTTTCCGCGCCAAGGCTCCCAGCATGAAAAACGCAAACTCCGCCGTCGCCTCCGTCAGCACGTCGGCGGTATGCGTAAACGGAATCTTGTAGCGGTTGGCGTCCGCGCGGTTGATGTTGTCAAAGCCCACCGCAATCTGCGCGACGACCTTTAACGTGCCCTTGCCCGCCTCAAACACTTCGGCGTCGATCGCATCGCGCAACGTCGTGATCAAGCCGTCAACGCCCGACCTCACCTTGTCCAGAATCAAACTCTTCGTCGGCGCTTCCGGCTGCGGATAAACTTCCACCTCATACCCGCGTTTTCGCAACAGGTCAATGGCTTCTCCAATGTCACAGGTGGCAAACACACGAAATTTCTTGTTCATAGTTTTCTGGGAAAATCATTCCTGCGGAAAATGACGAACGTCACCCAATTAACTCTGCGGCCCACACCGCAGACAACCGCCAAACATCATACGCGACGCAGGTGCTCACCAGGATCGCTCCTTTTCCTGGCGTCATCCTGAGCGTAGCCGTTCTTCAGGCGGAGCGAAGGATCTCGGCATAACCTGAGTCCGCAGCGATCCGTACTTGATTGTGCAGCGCAGTTTTCATCTAATCTTCAGACTCCCCGGGTTTAATCATCTCGCTGTTGGGACGAAGTAAGGGGCGGCAGCCCCTAACTATTGCCGCCCCGTTTTTAGGAGGATCGATGCGCATCTCAAGCTTTCCCGTAATCGCGGCCCTGTCGCTCGCGACCGCCGTCGTTGCCCAGGAGAAAAAGATCCAGCGCGCCGACCTGCCTCCCGCCGTCGAAAAAACCGTCGCTGCCCAGACTCAAGGCGCCACCATCAAGGGCTTCTCTCAAGAGAACGAGAAGGGCGAGACCTACTACGAAGCGGAAACCACCGTAAACGGCCACAGCAAAGACATTACGATCGACGCCAACGGAGCCCTCGTCGAGATCGAAGAGCAGGTCGCGCTCGATTCCCTGTCCTCCACTGTGAAAGCAGGACTCATGGCCAAAGCCGACGAAGGCAGGATCGTCAAAGTCGAGTCCCTCACCAAGCATGACAAACTGGTGGCCTACGAAGCCAAAGTACAAACCGCCGGCAAGAAGACAGAAATTCAAGTCGGCCCCGACGGCAAGCCGCTCGATCACGAAGAATAGAGCAGGCCTTGGCGGAACGTAGCGGCCTCTGCGTGTGATGGGAATCACGGAGGCCTCCAAGCGCGGTGCTACAATCCTTTTTGTAAGCCACTCTTGAATTCTAAGAGGAGGTTCCTGTGTCACGATTCACACTGGTTCTTCCCGCTCTTTTTCTCTTCGCACTCGCGCTACCGGCGCAGCAGCAGCCCTCAACTCCAACCACGCAGAAGACGCCGACCTACGTTGCTATCCCCGTGGAAGCCGCCAGGCAGGCGAACCCGGTGAAGCCCGGTCCTGAGTCCCTCGCCCGCGCCAAAAAGTGGTGGACCCTTGATTGCGCTATGTGTCACGGCGCCGACGGCAACGGCAAAGGTGAGACCGCGAAGGACATGAAGCTCACCCTTGTGGATTTCACCGATCCGGCCACCCTGAAAGACCGCACCGACGGCGAGATCTTCTACATCATCAAGAACGGCCACAACGACATGCCGCCCGAAGGCCCACGCATCAAGGTCGATGAAAATTGGGACCTAGTGAACTACGTCCGCTCGCTAGCCAAGAAGCAACCCGCCGCCGAGCCGAAGCCATAGTGCGCGCCACCAAAGGTATTTTGTCATCCTGAGCGAAGCGGCAGGTGCGCGATAGCGAACCTGCCGCGCAGTCGAAGGATCCCTACGATTGGCACGGACCCGCGAGCGGCATCCCGCCGCGCGATCAAAAATAAAGGAGAGTCAGCCCCTCACCCCGGTTCCTGGTAAATCCCCAACACATTCCCCGCCGGATCTCGAAATCGAGCCGTAATCTCAGGCGCATCCGCCCCAATCGGCTGCACAATCTCGCCCCCATTCGCAATAACCAAGTCCACCGTCGCCGCGACGCTGTCGACCATAATGTAGACCAGCAGTCCCGGCTGAGTAGCCGGCGGACGCCCCAGAACCCACTCCCCGCTCACCTCGCCCACACCGTCGTCGAAAGCGGCCGCTCCATCCCCGCGTTGCCGGAGGTTCCACCCGAATACCTGTTTGTAAAACTCCGCCGAGCGCGCCACATCCGTCGCCGGAATCTGGATATAGCAGATCTTGCCGTTGCCAAGCGTGGGCGGCATAGTGAAACGATCCCCCAGTTAACCTGCCCTGCGATACCGCACCTTAGCATCCGCAGCCGAATCCTCGCCCGATCCCAGCAGCGCCACAACACCCCGCAAACTCTCCCACGCTGCCTGATTCAACGACGGCTCCGAACTCACCAGGTCGCGGATCATATCCCACGCCGCCATGTTCAGCGCGCCCTCCGGCGGCATCCCCATCGCCAGCGACACCGCACACTGCGGACAAAAGCAAATCCGCTGCGCGTTCGATTTTTGCCGCGGCTTCACTCCCACTGTCTGTGCAAACATGTACACCGCCACCGACTTGTGTCCCACCTCAATCTCCCGCCTGCAGCGTAAACAAACCATAGGTTGCACCGGCATCCCCCTTATGTTCTTACGAGTACGTTTATTTACTCTGCGCGACGCTGCCGCCGACCACAAGTAAGAAGAAGGATTCCCATCCGGGCAATTCGGAACCGCTTATCTCCACCGTTTTTCTCCATCCTGGGTCGCCCGCTTGAGAAGAACGTTCGAGGGTTTTGAGTGTAACGGCCTTCCATGAGAAGGCCGGTCGGAGTCAAGAGGGTTCTTTCGTTTTCTTCGTTGGACAAGCTTTTTTCTCCCGGCCGAGTCGCCACCACTGTCGCCACCCTGGACGGCAACACACCGCAGGGTTTTCGGTGGAAGTTCGAGTACATGGAGGATGAGAATCACATCTCCATTCCACTGCCTAGCATTTATTACGGGCTGAAGACAATTTTCGATGGTTGGTACGTTGTAGATCCACTACTACTGTTCGATGAGGGTGGACTTGAGGCGATTGATAAGCACTTTCGAGAAGGTGGTAAACGGTACGGTTATGACCGCACGACCCCACCATTTGCAGTTTCCTTGGTAGTCGCTGGATTAATCAAAACAGGACGACTGGAAGACGCATCCACGGTGCTATTGCACGATCCGAAGCTCGATCCACCTCCGTGGAACCAACTAGATGCACTCGCCCGAGCGTATGCTGAACGGGGCAACACTCAGCAGGCAATCCGGTATTACACACTCTCTCTGCAAGAAAACCCGAACAATACTTGGGCACGGCAGAAGCTAAAGGAGATGGGCAGCAATGCCGATGGCTCGGGGAAGGACAAACCGCGATAGGTCGGTGGCGACAACGTTGGGTTGTGCGCGGCTACTTAACTGACGAAATATCGCCATTACACTCACAACCACTGGACAACCCGCTAAAGCCTTCTCATCCGGGGAGTACTTCACCCTATACTGGAAAGAAATTGGGATCAGGGAGGCATGCGCTTGTGTACCGACCTCCTTTAGAGGACTTCATGGCCGCGCTAATTGATGCTATTAATGTAAAACGTAAGACGTTGTTTGAGCTTGAAAACACTCCTTTCTGCTGCCTGGAAGCAGAAGTGAACACGCCTACCGCTCGTGGCGGCCAGACTCTGGTGCGCCTGAAGATGCGCAACCTCCTTACGAACGCGGTCTTTGAGAAGACATTCAAGGCAAGCGACAAATTCAAGGATCCGGACCTGCAGTCGGTACAGGCTTCCTATCTGTATAGCGACGGGGATGGTTCTCATTTTCTGGACCAAGAAAGCTACGAGACCGTCACCCTTAACGGTCAGATGGTCGGGGATGCATTGGACTTCCTGATCGAAGGCGCATTGATTGAGCTGCGCAAGTACAACGGCAATCCGATTGGTCTAGAGCTGCCAATATTCGTTGAGCTGGACGTTGCCTACACGGAACCCGCGGTTCGGGGCGACTCGTCGGGCGGCGGGACCAAGACAGCCCGGCTGGAGACGGGCCTGGAAATCCGCGTTCCCCTCTTCATCAAAGAGGGGGAAAAGGTGAAAGTGTCCACGGAGAACCGGGAGTTTGCGGGGAGGGCATGAGTCGGTTCCAGATCGATGGCTGATCGTTAGCGAAACATCCCCATT
>CZKD01000038.1_pt5 | contig 84980 bp, 73 predicted proteins | sample 1122401 | NCBI WGS metagenome assembly CZKD01 (sample SAMEA3539301, study PRJEB10725) | soil metagenome | biome: tundra; feature: field; material: soil | place: USA | collected 2010-05 | depth 0.15 m
TTCGCCTCCGCCCAGGCGCAACGTGGCACGCTCGTCCACGAAGAAACCATCCGCGTCTCTCCTGCTAATGACGCCGCCAAACTCGGCGAAGCTGGCCGTGGACACGAACTCGTCATCATCGAAACCAGCCGCGACTGGACCCACGTTGAAGCGATCCTCCGCGAACCGAAGAAGGACGCCGACGAAGATGATCCCGAATCCGAAGGCAAGACCATCACTGGATGGGTCAACAGCAAAGCCCTGGTCAGTCTGACGACGCCCAACGGCGACAAGATTATTTTCGGCGAGGCTGCTGATTCCGAAGATCAGGCCAGCCGCCGCCGCGGACGCCGCGACGCCGCCCAGGACGCCCTGCGTCTTTACTACCGCGTCTACGATCTATTCCCCACGTCACCGCTTGCTGCTGAAGGACTCTACCGCGCCGCCGACATCCGCTGGCAGGTCGAGCGCTCCGATGTGCTCACGCGTCCTTCCGCCCGCGAACGCGACTCCTACATGCGGGGCCAAATCGACGAACAGTGGATGAAACTAGTGATGAAGAAATTTTCCGGCACCAAGTGGGCCGATTTAGCCGCCTTCCATCTCATCGAAAACAAACTCTGCGGCGATTGGCAGGGAGCATCAAAGTGCCCGGAAAAAGAAGCTGAGATGTATGAGAAGTACGCGAAGGAACACGAACAGTCTCCCGCCGCGCCCGAAGCTCTGTACCAAGCCGCTTGGCGCCGCTCTGCGCTGATCGAGATTTACAAAACCGAGGCCAACCAGAAGAAATCCGACGAAGCAAAGAACCGTTCCCTGGAACTGGCGCAAAGAATCGTCAGCCAGTACGCGCAAAGCGACTGGTCCTCACGCGCCCTCACGCTGATTTTCTACATCCAGCAGGGCGTCCCCACGTTCGGCAACGCCAGCGACTAAACGGATCTCGTTTGTGTGGACCCGCAGGCCATTGCGCTCGCAGCGGTGATGTTTTACATTCAACAGGCCATACCAACCTTCGAAAGCGCGACCAACTAACTTGCCAATCTATCAAGCTATTGTTCTTGCCATCGTCCAGGGCATCGCCGAGTTCATTCCTGTCTCCAGTTCCGCCCATCTGATCATCGTGCGCCGTTTGTTGGGCTGGAACGAACTTTCGCCCGCCCATGAACTGAGTTTCGACGTAGCCCTTCACTTCGGAACGCTGCTCTCCGTACTCTTCTACTTCCGGCGTACCTGGTTTCAGATCGTCCGCGCGGCGCTGGGAGGAAAGGTCGTTCGATTCTCGGAAACCAACGGCTCAGATGCGAACCTTAGCGCCGACGAGCAGAAGGAAGAGCGCTTACTTCTCTGGTTTCTGGCCGCAGCCACGATTCCCGGAGCGATTGCGGGCAAGTTGCTGGAACACTCCGCCGAAGACTACTTCCGCGAACACATTGTGCTCATCGCGGCGGCGCTGATTGTGGTAGCGCTGCTGATGTGGCTCGGTGAGAAAGTGAGCCGCCTCGAGAAGCCTCTGACTCAAATTTCTCTTGCCGACGCTCTGATCGTGGGCATAGCCCAAGCCGCTGCTCTGATTCCGGGAGTTTCACGATCCGGATCAACGATAACCGCCGGCCTATTTCGCAACATGACGCGCGAAGCCGCTGTTCGCTTTAGCTTTCTGCTTTCCACTCCGATTATTGCTGGCGCAGCTCTCGTCAAAGCGCACGAACTCCGCAAGGAAGGTTTGCCCGCCGGAATGCATATGCCATTTCTTGTGGGTATTCTGGTTTCTGCATTGGTGGGTTACGCGGCGATTACGTGGCTCGTCCGCTATCTCCAGTCGAACAGTCTGCGGGTCTTCATCGTCTACCGCATCGGTCTTGGTATCGTGGTGATTGCGCTGGCCTACGTCTGGCATCTCCAATAAGCCAGATCCGATTAGATCCCGCTTCTGGCGCTGGATTTGGCCGGGAAGCTAACTGGATACTACAGGGGTTTTCCTGCATTGTCGGATTGCCGGCTTCTTGGCATAATGTAAGGGCTCTGGCCGATTGCGGCACCGAGGAATGTAGTGTCTTCGGTGTGAATCAGCCTACATGGATTATCTGGCAGGCATCTTTGTCCCCACCGGGAACCGGCGGCTCAACGAGCTGATCGGATTCCTGATGTGCGTCTCCGCGCTCCTCCTGTTCCTCGCGCTCGTCTCGTACTCTCCACTCGACCCTTCGTGGAACAGCGCCTCGGTGCTGACCGGTTCGCACGCGGCTCGTAACTGGATCGGCGTCGTCGGCGCGTTCACCGCCGACATGATGCTGCAGTTCTTCGGCATCGGCGCATTCCTGCTCGTGATTTTCCCGACGATGCTGGGTGTGCGCTGGTTCCGCTCCATGAAAGTGCAGTCCCCGCTGGCGAAGAGCCTGGGCGGAATCTGGCTGGTGATGTTCGTGCCCGCCATGCTTGCGCTTTTGCCTGGACACCTGCGCTGGATGCATGTGATTCCTATCGAAGGCCTGCTTGGGCGCGTCATTGGCGACGTGCTGATCCACTATCTAAATCTGGTTGGCGCTTACATCGTTTGCGCCACCGTGCTCGCGGTCGCTCTGTATCTCTCAACGGCGTTCTCGTTCTCGGCGATTCAGCTCTGGGCTCCAACGCGCTTCGCATTCGTTACCGCCCTCTGGAATCGCTACAAAGATTGGCAGCAGGAACGCGCCAAGAAGCGCCAGCAGAAGGAACTGGAACAACGCCGCATTTCGAAGCCCGTCGTGAAGAGCCAGTTGATCCAGTCGCGGCCAACTTCCTCCACGCAGTCTTCCGCAACAGCAGAGCCGCGCCGCACCGGCATTGAGCGCATGATGGAAGAGGAAGCGCCCAAGGCTGACGTGAAGTCCGCGCCAGCAACAGGCGGAATTCTGGCAGAACCTCTGGCCGCAAACCCTCTGACCGGCGCAGCCGATCCCGAAGTCACTGAGCGCGCCGACAGCGGAAACAAAGCCAAGACCACAATGCCCCGCATCGCGGGCGGATACAAATTGCCATCGAGCAGCCTGCTACAGCGTCCCGACGAACAACAGCAAGTCGATGCCGATGAACTCAAACTGCTGGCGCAAGTGCTGACTGAAAAATACGCCGAGTTTGAGATTCATGGGCAGATTACCCAAATCAATCCCGGACCGGTCGTCACCACATTCGAGTTCAAACCCGAAGCCGGCATCAAGTACAGCCGCATTACCAATCTTGTTGACGACCTGTGCCTCGCGCTCAAAGCCGAGAGCATTCTGATCGAACGCATGGCAGGCAAGAGCACGGTTGGAGTCCAAGTGCCGAACCGCCAGCGCGAAATCATCTGGCTGCGGGAAAACATCGAGTCGCAGGAATTCATGGGGTCGAAGTCGAAGCTTACAATTGCGATGGGCAAGGACATCAACGGCCGCATCGTAACGGCCGACTTGGCTGGAATGCCGCATCTGTTGATCGCCGGCTCCACAGGCGCGGGCAAAAGCGTCGCGATCAACGCGATGATCATGTCGATCCTGTACAAGGCGACGCCCGATCAGGTGCGCCTGATTCTGGTGGACCCGAAGCGGCTGGAACTGGGCAACTACGAAGGCGTTCCGCACCTTTACACGCCGATCATCACCGAGCCGAAACTCGCGGCCAACGCGCTGCGCAATGCCGTGCGCGAGATGGAGCGCCGGTTGAAGCTGCTCGCGGCGAAGGGCGTCCGCAACATCGACCAGTACAACAAGTTGTTCGATCAGAACGGCACGCCAAGTTTGTTCGACGAAGAGTCGGACGAGAAGCCGATTCCGTACATCGTCATCATCATCGACGAGTTGGCTGATTTGATGATGCTCGATTCCAGCAACGTGGAAGAATCGATCACGCGCCTGGCGCAGATGGCGCGAGCGGTGGGCATTCATTTGGTGCTGGCGACGCAGCGGCCATCGGTCGACGTAATTACCGGATTGATCAAGGCAAACTTTCCGGCGCGCGTTTCGTTCCGTGTCGCGACCAAAGTGGATTCACGCACGATTCTCGACGCCAACGGCGCAGAAGCCTTGCTTGGTAAAGGCGACATGCTGTATCTGCCGTCGGGTTCGGCGCGCGTGCATCGCCTGCACGCTCCGTTTGTTACGGAGAAGGAAATCGCTGCGGTGGTCGAGTTCTGGAAGTCGCAAGGTCTGGCAGAATATCAGCAGCAATTCCTCGAAGCCCCGAAGGGCGAGCGCGAGGCCGGATCAGAAGGCAGCGGCAGAGACGCTGAAGCCGACGGCGAGGCCGAAGACGATCCCATGTACGGCGACGCGGTGAAGCTGGTGGTGGAGTTCGGCAAAGCATCCACTTCCCTGCTGCAACGGCGCCTGCGCATCGGCTACGGCCGCGCGGCGCACCTGATCGATCTGATGGAGCAGGACGGCATCGTCGGTGCCGCCGACGGTCCCAAGCCACGCGAAGTCCTGAAGCGTCCCGATTGGATTTCGGAGATCGAAGAAACCACGCGCTAGACGCTCGCCTCGCTGTCTCGTGCTCAAGACTGTTGTTTCTTGGATAAAGCAGGCTGGCAGGATGGAAAATTTTGTGAACAGGATTCGTTTCGTTCCGACGCTTATTTTCGCATTGGTTTTCACTGCGGCCATTTCAGCACAAGCTCCCTTTCAAAATCCGCCAGGCGTACAGAAAGCTGCCGACGGGCAAGCCGAGCAACGCAATCCAATACCGCAAGACGCCACCAGTGCCATTCTCGCTGCCTTCGACAAATACGAAGTCGTCGGGATGGACGCGGCGCATGGCAATAAGGACCTAGACGACCTGATCCTCCACCTTGTGCGCGAGCCCGCCTTTCTAACCAAGGTAGACGACATCGTTGTAGAGTGCGGCAACTCTCTATACCAGTCAATTCTGGACCGGTACATTGCAGGCGAAGATATTTCACTGTCGGAGGTGCGACAAGTTTGGCGCAATACCACGCAGATGATGTGTAGCGTGTCGGGTTTTTACGAGGAACTGTTTCCCTTAGTACGCAGGATCAATCAGACGCTTTCGCATGGGAAAAAACTCCGAGTTCTTGCGGGCGATCCGCCGCTTGACTGGAGTAAAGTCACCGACAAATCTGAAGTCATGCTGGACCGCGACGCCAGCGCTGCCTCGGTGATGCAAAAGGAGGTGCTCTCCAAACACCGCAAAGCGCTGATGATCTTCGGCACATTTCATCTTTTTCACAGCAACAACAGCGCGCCCATAGGATTGGAATCGGCGGTGCAGCGGTACGAAAGAAACTATCCTGGCGTAACCCTCGTGATTGCAGATCAGATGGTGTTTTCCAATTCGACCGATCTAGCAAAGTACAACGGTGACCAGTTGGAAGCGCGAATGGCTTCCTGGCCCATTCCATCGATCGTACAAAATATCGAAGGCACCTGGTTCGCAGACGTGGACAAGACTTTCTTTTCAAGAATGGTCGATGCTTACCTGTATCTTGGTCCAAGCGACTTGCTGCTGGTTGAACCAAGACCAGCAGAGATCTTTTCTAACAAAGATTACATGGCGGAACTCCGAAGAAGAGCGGTCATCATCGGAAACGAGGTGACAGCAGACCAGGCTAATCCGGACAAACTTTCCGACCAGGATTTCAGCCCGTTCCTGTATCCCCTTTCGCGGCTTCCTCAGAGGTAAGCGAGTCTGCAGCGGCGGTCTTTACGGTCCAACCCAGTCCAGGAAGCGCCCCTTCATGCGGCGAAACCAGTCCGGCAACCAGCTTTTGTAGCGCAGCAGAACCGTCGCGTGGATCGCCTTGGACGTTTTCGGCGCAGCCTTGTTGCTGAAGACGAGGTAATAGATTCCTGCGCCCGCGGGAACCTCCGCCTGCATAGTTCCCGCGGCAACCTTGCCGCTTTCGTAGAGGGAGCTGGTCGCATATCCGTTCTGCCAGACGGTAAAGGCGGGTTCGCTCAGGACATAGACTTCAATGTTGTTGTCGGTCTCTTTGTCTGCGTCTTTCGCTTTGTCCTTGCGGTTGCTGGAGCTTTGGCTGTCGGCGGCAGAAGTGAACTGGCCGACGACGGCCACGTTCACCGATCCTTCTGGCAAAGCGAATTTGTAATAGCGAAAGGTATGGGGACCGACAGAAAACGCAGAGTCAAGGATGATCCGATCCTGCTTGAGACCGACGAACTCCTGTACTTGCTGCGCGCCTGTGCTGTCACTGGTCACCGCCCACAGAATGACTGCGACCAGGATAGCCAACAGGACCCAGAGGAGAATGCGACGCTTAGGCTTGGGCCGGGCGATTCGTGAGGCAGGCGAAGCCGCCACGACGGGGGATACTTTCGGCGGAGAACTTACGGGCTTGCCGCATTTCAGGCAGAACTGCGCTTCGTCGGGCAGGCTCGCACCGCACTTGCTGCATCCTAAAATGACCTTGGTTGTAGGCGGCGTGGTGCTGTCTGTCGGCATACGGACCGGCTCTCCGCACGTTCAGATGTGAGGTGCGAACTTGGGGGAAGAAATTGCCAGCCGATATTAGCACAGGTTCGCGGTGAGTTCCTGTGTTCTCAGTCAACCTTCCGCCGCGAAGGGTGGATTATCCGGTTTTGACCGCGCTCCCATCCAGACCGAGTTTGTCGGCGATGGGCTTCAGGGCCTCGATGCAGAAGGCGATGTGCTCGTCGAGATCAACGCCCAGAGCGGCGGCGCCCTGGATGATGTCGTCGCGGTTCACTTTGCGGGCGAAGGCCTTGTCTTTCATTCTTTTTCGCACCGACTTGGTATCGACCTCGGCCAGCGACTTGCCCGGTTTGATCAGCGCGACTGCGGTGATGAACCCGGCAAGTTCGTCGCAGGCGAACAGTGCCTTTTCCATAGGCGTATCGCGGGTGACGCCGGTATATTCGGCGTGCGACATGATGGCGCGGCAGATTTCGTCGGAGTATCCGCGCTCTTTGAGTATCTCGTTGCCCTTGTAGGGATGATCTTCGAGGCTGGGCCAGCGTTCGTAGTCGAAGTCGTGAATGAGTCCGACCGCGGCCCACAGGTTCTCGTCTTCGGGCGAACCATTTCCCCATTTGCGGGCGCAGGCGCGCATGCAGGCTTCGACAGCCAGCGCGTGCTTGCGCAAACTTTCCGATTGAGTGAACTCAGTTAGTAAACACCACGCGGATTCGCGATCAATCATGGGCTTCGCCTGTTTTCTCCGGATATTTCACGTGTAGTTTCTCTTTTCGCCCGCAAAATTCGCGGGGTTCCAGCATTTTAACCTTGACTTCCACAGGGCACATGCCGCAGATTGACCAAGCAGTCGGAACCCGTCCCCCAATTGGTTCCATAGCACCAAGGCTGTAAGGAGTAGCCCGCTCTGGCACTCCCACAACCCGATGGCCACGACTCTTGCCCCGGTAGATTCACGGGAAGTCGTACGATGCGATCACTGTCTGCTGGTCCAGTTCCGTACATCCAATAATAATTGCAGACGCTGCCACGCGTCCCTGGACGAGGAACCTGAACCCGAACCCATCATGGTAGCGCCACCGATGATGATGCCCGTGCCCGGCACGAACGGACGCGGACACCTGAACTTGGCGACCTCCATCCGCTCCCTGCGCCTGCGCAACGGGCTCAGCCAACGACAACTCGCGGGACGCATGTCAGTGCCGCGCACCTACGTTTCCAAAATCGAAAATGAAAAGGCAACGCCTACGCTGTCTTCCCTGGAACGGCTGGCGCGTGCACTGGAGGTTACCGTGCCCGATCTGCTCAGCGGCGGCGAACGCACCCGTCAGGAAGAAGTCAACGAACTGATGAAAGATCAGTTTATCGCGGAGTTGCTGCCGTTTGTCGCGCAACTGAACGGGATGCAGATGTCGAGCATTCTGACCCAGGTGCGGGATCTGACGGTGAGGCCGCGGCGAAGCGCTTAGGGCTCAAGGTTTCAGCGTTTCAAGGTTTCAAGGTTGTCCGTCTCAGGCTTACGTTTGGAACCTTGAAACCTTGTCACCTTGAAATCTCAAGTTTATCCGGGCAACCAGCCAACACTAAGGCCGGGACTGAGGTTTAGGTCCCGGCTTTTTTACTGCGCCGCCTCGCCGCCGGGGCCCATGAATCCGAAGTAGATTGACCGGCATCTATCCAGCATGAACCAGGAAGATGGAAGTTTCGTTTCTGCGGTGTCAGATTCCTCCGTGTTGTCGCACCTAACGTCCGACCGCGCCAGCTGGGAAGGTGGATCTCCGCGGGAGTCGGCCGCTGCACCGCAGCTCGCGGGCGACGATTCCCTGCTCGACGCTTATTCAACGGCGGTGACTGGCGCAGTTGAGCGCATGAGCCCGTCGGTGGTGAACATTGAAGTCCACCAGGCCGCGGGGCGCACGCGGTCCGGCGGGCCTCGCGAACGGCAGGGCGGAGGCTCGGGATTCGTGTTCACACCGGACGGGCTGATCCTTACCAACAGCCACGTGGTGCATGATGCCGTGAGAATCGCTGTGACTTTGGCGGACGGGCGACGCACGCCGGCCACGGTGATTGGCGATGATCCGGCGAGCGACCTGGCGGTGATTCGTCTGGATCAACCGCACTCCGGCGAGCCGGGCGTGACCGCGGCCGCGCTGGGAGACTCGCAGCGCTTGCGGGTGGGACAGATCGTGATTGCGATTGGCGCGCCTTACGGATTTCAGTCGACGGTGACGGCCGGAGTTGTCAGTGCGCTGGGACGGTCGCTGCGGTCGTATTCAGGGCGGCTGATTGATGACGTCATCCAGACCGATGCATCTTTGAACCCTGGCAATTCCGGTGGGCCGCTGGTTGATTCCGCGGGGCGCGTGGTGGGTGTGAATACGGCAACCATTTTGCCGGCGCAGGGAATCTGCTTTGCCATCGGCATCAACACGGCGAAGTTTGTGGCCAGCCGGTTGCTGCGCGATGGACGCATCCGGCGCAGCTATATTGGCGTCTCGGCGCAAACGGTTCCGGTGCACCGGCGCGTGGTGCGCTTCTACGATCTGCCGAAGGAGATGGGCGTAGTCGTGCTCGGCGTCGAAGAGAACAGTCCGGCAAAGCGGGCGGGGCTGCGCGAAGGGGACATCATTGTGGCGCTGGAAGGGCAACCGGTCGCGGGCGTCGACGATCTGCACCGGGTGCTGACCGATGTGCGCGTGGGCGTGAGTTGCTCGCTGACCGTATTGCGGTGGACGGAGAAGCTGGAGTTGAAGGTCGTGCCGGAGGAGGCACGGTAGTTGATATGTGGCGCGGGCGCCCTCGCCCGCGTGCTTTTCACCCGTCGCGAGTTCCGCTACCAGGACAGCCGCGTGCGGCCCCCTATTGCACAATTTCGATTCTGCCGGCAGTTCGCGGGCGGGGCGCCCGCGCCACATAACCCTACTACCTTTACGGTCATTGCGCAGCCGTTCCCTGCTGTGTTAGCCTCTATCTGTGACGACTTTGTACGACAAAGTACCCACGGGGCTTGATCGCAAGGAAGCGGAAGTTTACCGGCGGCTGGACCCGGCACGGCTCCCGAAACATATCGCCATCATCATGGACGGCAATGGTCGATGGGCCAAGCGGCGGCACATGCCGCGCGTGGCCGGGCATCGCGCCGGTGTGTCGGCCGTGCGTTCAACGGTGGAAACGGCAGCACGCATTCATATTCACGCGCTCACGCTTTACGCGTTTTCCGAAGAAAACTGGAAGAAGCGACCCAAGAGCGAAGTGGGCTTTCTGATGGGGCTGTTGAGCCGGTATCTGAAGGCGGAAGTCCCTACGCTCAACAAGAATAATATCCGCCTGGAATATATCGGGCGGCAGCACGAACTGCCGGAGGACGTGCAGGAGCGCATGGAATGGGCCCGCGAGGCGACGTCGCACAACTCCGGTATGGTGCTGACGCTGGCGCTCAACTACAGCGCGCGCACCGAACTGGTGGATGCGTTCCGGTCCATGGTGCAGGCGGCGGCGCAGAACGGCGGGATCGAACACCTGCATGTTGATGAGGACATGGTGGCCCGGCATTTGTATACGCGGAACCTGCCGGACCCGGATCTGGTAGTACGGACTTCGGGTGAGATGCGGTTGAGTAATTTCCTGCTGTGGCAACTGGCGTACGCCGAGATTTATGTGACGCCGACCCTGTGGCCGGATTTTCGTGGGACGCATTTGCTGGAGGGCATCGCGGAATATCAGAAGCGAGAGCGGCGCTACGGTGGCCTGAACCATCCTGAGTCGAACCACGGCGACGGGCACGCGGCGGTAGAGACTTCTTCGACTTCTGAGGGGAAATCTTAAACCACAGAGTACACGGAGGACACAGAGGAAGGGCTCTGTGCTCCTCTGTGTCCTCTGTGGTTAATTTTTTGAATTCGTGCAAAGATCTTAACGGCACGTTGATCACAGATCACAAACACATCCCTTGTTAAAACGCATCGCGACCGCGGTCGTCCTCATTCCGATTGTGCTGGCGCTGATTCTGCGGGCGCCGGTGCCGGTGCTGGCCATCGTCGCCGCTGTTGTCGCCCTGCTGACTATTTTTGAATTCCTGAAGCTGACGGAGTCGTACGGCGTGCAGCCGCTGCGTCTGCCGACGTATATTTTCGTTGGCGTCTTCTTTCTGTTGCTGGCGTTCAATGTGGGGAATGAAAAGCCACTGCTTTCCACGGCTGTGTTTGTGTACTGCCTGGGATTTGCGGCGGCGATTGCGCCGTTTCTGGCGTTGAGCATTTTGATGCTGCGAGTCGATTTACGCACCGGATATCCGGCGGCGGCGGCCTCGGTGTTCGCCTTCACCTATATTGCGCTGCCCATGGGGATGCTGGTGCAGCTTCGGCAGCAGTGGGCGGGAGCTTTTTATCTCCTGTATTTGTTGCTGGTGGTTTGGGCGGGGGACATTTTCGCGTACTTCGTGGGCAAGTCGATTGGGCGGCATTTGATGTCGCCCCGCGTCAGCCCGAAGAAGACGTGGGAGGGGGCGGCGGCATCGCTCGTGGGCAGCGTCGGCGTCGGATGGCTGCTGTTTCACTACGCGCTGCCCTTGAGTTCTGCCCTGCTGCGGGTCGGGCTGATTGAGCGGCGCGACGGGCTGTTCGGGCTGGAGCAGCCGGCGATGGGACCCGTCATTCTGCTGACGATTGCGCTCAATATCGCGGCCCAGCTTGGCGATCTAGTGGAGTCGCTGATTAAGCGTGGCGCCGGCGTGAAGGATTCGGGAGCCATTCTGCCGGGGCACGGTGGCATGTTCGACCGCATCGACGCGCTGCTGTTTGCCGCTCCGGTATTGTGGTTTTATACGGCTTGGCGTGTGATGCAGTAACCTCTCCGCATCCTCCCCAAACAGCGCAAGCCAGAAGCGCGTAAAATAAGAAGTCTGTGCCAACGCAGCACTAAATCATGAAACGCATCGCCATCCTGGGATCGACGGGCTCGATTGGGCGCAGCACGCTCAGTGTGGCCGAGTCTTATCCTGACCGGTTTCAGATTGTGACGCTGGCTGCCGGGTCGAATCTCGAAGCCTCGTTTGAACAGGCAAAACGCTGGCGGCCGCGTGTGATGTCGATGGCGGCAGAGGCCGATGCCAACGCTCTCCGCGCCCGATTGAAACAGGCCGGGCTCGGCGAGATTGAAGTTGTCCATGGCGCGGCGGGGGCGGTGCGGGTTGCGACGCATGCGGATGTGGATTTCGTGGTCAGCGCCATCGTGGGCGTAGCTGGGCTCGAGGCCACGTACGAAGCTGTGCGCGCGGGAAAGATTCTGGGGCTCGCCAACAAGGAATGCCTCGTCGCCGCGGGTGAGTTGATCACGGCCGAGGCCCGCAAGCAAGGCAAGCCGCTGCTGCCGATCGACAGCGAGCACAATGCCGTGCATCAATGCCTGCGCGGCGGGCGCATGGACGAAGTCGAGCGCATCTGGCTGACGGCTTCCGGCGGACCGTTTCTCAATACGCCGCAGTCGGAGTTTGCGTCGATCACGGTGGAGCAGGCGCTGAACCATCCGACGTGGAAGATGGGGCGGCGGATCACGATTGACTCGGCCACGCTGATGAACAAAGGGTTTGAGGTGATCGAGGCGTGCAGACTATTTCACATGCCACCGGAAAAAGTGGAAGTGATTGTCCATCCGCAGTCGACAATTCATTCCATGGTGGAGTTTGTCGATGGCAGCATACTTGCTCAATTCTCGGTGACCGATATGCGGCTGCCCATCCTTTACGCCCTAACATATCCCGATCGGATTCCCTCGGATATGCGCTTTGCGGTGAGTGACTTGCGTCATCTGGACTTCTGCCCTCCAGACCTGAAAAAATTCCCTTGTCTCCGTCTGGCTTATGAAGCGGCGGAGTCTGGCGGCGCGAAAACAGTGGCACTGAACGCGGCCGACGAAGTTGCGGTGGCAGCGTTTCTGGAAGGCAGCATCGGCTTCAACGATATTCCCAGGATCGTTGAAGACGTTCTAGCGGCAACAAGCTCTGGAAAACTGGAGTCCATTGGGAAAGTGCTGGAAGCGGACGCCGAGGCCCGCCGGTTAGCGCAACAGCGGGTGGCGGACGGTAAGAAAATAGAACGGCCCCGGGCAACTTCTTTTGCATAATTTTGGAATCTAAGCAACTGGAGAGTACGTACCTCGATTATGTCTGACTTTTTGACTTCCCTCGTAGCGGTGGTGGCGGTCCTGGGCTTCATGATCCTGATCCACGAGTTTGGCCACTATGCGGTGGCCAAATGGCTGGGCGTGCGAGTGGAGCAGTTTGCCATTGGCTTCGGCAAGAGGCTCATCGGCTTCCGCAAGGGCGAGACGGACTATCGCATCAACGCGATTCCGCTCGGCGGCTACGTCAAGATGAGTGGCGAGAATCCGATGGACGAGCGCTCGGATGATCCGCGCGAGTTCATGAATCACTCGCGCTGGCACCGGTTTCTCATCGCGATCGCCGGGCCGACGATGAACATCCTGCTGGCGATCGTTCTACTCACAACCGTCTACATGGTGCATTACGAATATCCGGTGGTCTATGACGAGGCCCCGGTGATTGGCTGGGTGGCGAAAGACACGCCGGCCGCCAAGGCGGGGTTTCAGGTTGGCGATCGCATTACGCGCATTGATGATGTGCAGAATCCCACGTGGGAGCAGGTCGATCTGAAGCAGGCGCTGAGCCCTGGACAGCCGCTCGCGGTGACCGTAGACCGCAACGGGCAGACGCTGGACAAGACCGTGGTTCCGGAGGCGATGGGACTCGACCAGATTGGATACGCGGGCTGGGCGCCGAAAGAAGACACGGTCACGATCGTCGATCTTCAAGAGGGCATGCCTGCGGAGAAGGCCGGGCTAAAGGAAGGCGATAAGATCCTGACGCTCGACGGCAAATCTGTACCGGCTCTGGCAGAGATGGTGGAAAGTCTGGAAGTTTCGAAAGACAAACCGATCACCCTGACGGTGCTGCGGAATGGCGAACAGAAGACATTTACGCTGCAGCCGGTGCTCTCGGAAAAGCGCTACCGCATTGGCATCGGGACCATGCAGATGAAGGTAAAGACGCTGCCCTTCGCAGCGGCTTTGGACCTTTCACTGCATGAGAACCGGCAGAATGCGCTGCTGATCCTGGAATTGGTCAAGAAGATGGCGCAGGGCAAGATTTCGACGAAGTCGATTGAAGGGCCGATCCGGATCGGCCAGGCCGCAGGCGAGGCGGCCCGGCGGAAGGGCTGGACTCCGCTGATGGGGCTGACGGCGGCCATCAGCCTGAATCTTGGCATCTTTAACCTGCTGCCGATTCCGATTCTCGATGGCGGGGTGATTCTCTTCTTGCTGATCGAGGGCCTGATGCGCCGCGACATCAGCCTGAACATCAAGGAGCGCGTCTATCAGTTCGCGTTCGTCTTTCTGGTCCTGTTCGCGGTGATGGTGATCTACAACGATTTGAAGAAGACGATTCCGGGGCTGGCAGATCGACTGCCTTAGATATTTCGGAGGTTGCAAGCAAAGGCCGGCGGCTGATGAATCAGCCGCCGGCTTATTTTTTCTGCCGTCTTGTTTATGCCGACCTGGTGGTACGGCGGTGTTCACCCGTTCCGGACGCGCCCTTGGCTGGCGGGAGCAACCGCTTCGACTTGGGAGCACACACCGTGGCCGCCTTCGCGTTGGAAACAGGGAGCATGGCAGCGCGCACGTTAGCCATCATTTGTTCGGGCTGCCGTCCGGCGGCGAGGTCGGAGACCATGGCTGCGAAAATCCTGCCCACCAACTCCGCAGTCTTTGGAGCCAGATGGGCCATGGCCAACGGATTGGCTAATCCGCCGAAAGGATCATCGCTCGTAACGCCGTTCGGCAGGTTCTGGATCGCGTTCTGGAAGTTCGGAAACGCGTTGCCGGCCGAGTCGGACGTCAGAGTGGCATAGAGCTGAGCCAGAGTTCCGGAATCGCCCACGCTCACCATCACAGGCGCGATTTTCTCCAGACCATAGCCCTGGCTGATCAGCCAGGAGAGGAACGCCATCCCGCAGCCGGTGCTGTCAGCGTTCTGGTCGGTCGGATCCGTTTGGCTGACGAAGTCTGGTTCCCCGTCCTGTACCCATTGCGGGGCGGTTGCGAAATCGGCGAGAGCATTGTTGCCGATCACCGACGCGCACCAACGCGAGAGAGCTTCTCCCGTGCTCAGGCCGCACAGGTTTCCGTTCATCGAACACTCGCTCAGTTCGGCTTCAAACAAGGCCGAGACGCGAGCGGAGTTGCCGAAGGAAGCGCATGCCTCGATGGCGGCTCCTGTGGTGTAATCGCAGCCCATGTGGTCGGCGCCGCCAGTACCGTCCGTGGCACCGCCGAGGGCGAAGACAATAACGCTGACGGGGCCTCCGGTGGTGCCAAAGATGCCGTCGTTGGCGGTGACGACGCGATCGGCGTCGTTAACGAGGTCCTGAGCATTCTGCAGCGCTGGCTGTCCTAGCGAGGGGTCAACGTAAACGGTCACTCGGCCACTGGGACTGGTTCCTACAAACTGCGAAGTGCCCTTATAGCTGGGCCAGGCGGGGGCGACGGGATTGTCGCGGTGGATTTCGAGGGGTTTTTTACCCGTGGAAGTTGCCTTGATGCGGTGACTCATACAAAAAACCTCCATTACGGACACAGTATAGTGAGGAATCGGGGCGCCGCGTTACAGCCCCGTCTTTCGACCCGAGGTCGGTTCGGTCGTTTCCCAACAGAGGGATGCCATGCTAGACCCGCTGATCCGCGAGAGGCCGAGACATGCCTATTCGTTACAAAATCCGGCCATTTGTGTGCCTCCGCGATGCCAGTCCAGATAAGCGCTTTTGAAACAACGGTTCTGCGGCAAGTCCCGGGGCAGCTCAAGTGGGAGCCAATCGCCACTAACCGCAACTTCTGTTACGAAATCCGTAACCTATGGGACTCGGAACACTATTGCACCGGGACGATTTTGGTTCTATGAAAGAAACCAGATGCCGATTCTTGTTCAGCCGTTCGCGTCACGCTCGACCGCCTCTAAAGAGGTCGAGGGTTTGGGTGGCGCAGCCCTTCCAGCTCTGCGCCACCCAAAGGCCCTCCGGAACCCGCATTCTACGTGGTAAAATGGAGATTCCCATATGGCTAATATCCAACGCAGAGAGACCGTGACCGCCCTTGTCGGTGGTGTGCGCGTAGGGTCGGATGCACCAATTGTGGTGCAGTCCATGACCAATACCGACACGGCTGACATCCCTTCGACCGTGCAGCAGGTGGCGCAGTTGGCTCGCGCCGGGTCGGAACTGGTGCGCGTGACCGTAAACAACGACGACGCGGCGGCGGCCGTTCCGCATATTGTCGAGCAACTCGACAAGCAGGGCATCCGCGTGCCCATCATCGGCGACTTCCACTACAACGGGCACGTTCTGCTGACGAAGTATCCGGAATGCGCGCGGGATCTGGCCAAGTACCGCATCAATCCCGGCAACGCCAGCATCGGCAAGACCGGGGACTCGAATTTCCGCACTATGATTGAAGTCGCGGTGAAGTATCAGAAGCCGGTGCGGATCGGCGTGAACTGGGGATCGCTCGATCAGACGCTGCTGACCCGCATGATGGACGAGAATTCGCGACTGGACGAGCCGAAAGATGCGCGCGATGTGACTATGGAAGCGATGGTGGTGAGCGCGCTGACGTCGGCGCAACTGGCTGAGCAATTCGGCTTGCGCTCCGATCAGATCATTCTGAGCGCGAAAGTGAGCGGCGTACAGGATTTGATCGACGTGTACCGGGCGCTGGCGGCACGCTGCAACTATCCACTGCATCTGGGACTCACCGAAGCGGGGATGGGCGCGAAGGGCGTGGTTGCTTCTAGCGCGGCGATGGGCGTGGTGCTGCAGGAAGGCATCGGCGACACGATTCGCGTTTCGCTAACTCCAGCTCCTGGCGGCGACCGCACGGAAGAAGTTCGCGTGGCGCAGCAGATTTTGCAGTCGATGGGCATCCGCAGCTTTACGCCGCAGGTAACGGCGTGCCCGGGCTGCGGGCGCACCACCAGCACGTTCTTCCAGGAGATGGCCGAGCAGATTCAGACCTATCTACGCGAGCAGATGCCAGGGTGGAAGGGGCGGTACATCGGCGTTGAAGAAATGAAACTCGCGGTCATGGGCTGCGTGGTCAATGGCCCGGGCGAATCGAAGCACGCCAACATCGGCATTTCCCTGCCAGGCACGTTCGAGGAACCCAAGGCACCCGTGTATGTCGACGGACGGCTGTTCACCACGCTGAAGGGCGACCGCATCGTCGCGGAGTTTATCGGAATTCTCGACGAATACGTCGATTCGCACTACGCGGCCAGAGAGGCCGTGAAGGAAGAAGTTCCCGCCAAGGTCTAAAACCGGTTCTCACGGACGCCGGTCTTCTGCATCCCCAGGGCAGGTCCCTCCGATTACTGTCCGATAAGCAGGAAGACAGGATTCTGCGGCGGGGGTTCCTGACCCGACTGCGCAGGCGCTGCGCTGAACGGAGCGAGAAGATCCGTCACCAGCGTATCGGGCGTGTTGGTCCCGCCGGTAGCGATTGAACTGGTCGTGGTATTGATGATCGACACCGAACCTCCATCACAAAGGCTGGCATAAACGCGACTGCTGTCGGCGGCGGCGACCGCGGACATGCGGAAACGCGCCGAGGCTGGAGTGTAGGACGTAACCGGCTGGCAGAAGTTTACCGGCGGCAACGCGAATGGCGAGACCGTTCCGGTGGAGATCGTCACCGGGGGCAGCAGCGGAAATATCGTAGTCTTTACGGTTAACGACGGGGCATTGAAGACGGTCACTTGCGGAATCACGCATCCCGTTGCGGTTAAGGTCGGATCAGGACATCCTGACGTCGCGGTCGCATAGCTGGCAACGTAGAACCGGCTGCCGTCTGGCAATGCCGCCACGGACACGGGCATTACGCCCGAGCAAGTCATGCTGGAACACGCCGGTGGCAAAGGGATGCTGATGCCTGCGGGATTTCCCACAGGAGCCGGTGGATCCGAGGTCGAGTCAAAAACGTACACCACCCCCGCGTTGGGATTGGTCACGTACAAGCGGTTCAGGCTCTTGTCATAAAGGACAAAATTCGCGCCTGCGACACCGACAGACTGGGGAGATTGCGGAATCACGGCGTCGGTTGCCGTGTTAATTGCATAGAGCTGCGACAGCACAGAAGACGACGCATTCCCTTGGGTGAGGACGTACACCCGCTGGCTATCCGGGCGCGAAACTGCCCACACCGGAGAGGACGCTACCGGTATCGTGGCAAAGGTCGACAAGTCGATGGGAGAAAGATCGCTGACCGTATTGTTGCCCTGGTTGAGGACGTAGAGATCGGACCCACTGGGCGTCTCGACCATCGCCACGGGATGCGCCGCCGCGGGAAGGTAGGCAACGTTGGTGATCGTGTTCGTCGCCGAATTGAGCACCATGACGGAATCGGTGCTCGCGAGATTGCAATTCGGGTCGCCTTCGGCTCCGTAGTTCGCGACGTAGGCGGCATTAGTTTGAGTGGTTGCCACGTAGTCAGGGAGGTAGGCGCAAAACGTCGGAACAGTAGCAAGTCCACCCGTAACTGGCGGCAGGTTGATATAGAGGGGATTCGGATTCACATACTGGACGGTTGTACCGCTGACGGAAGAAATTGGGAAGCACCCGTCGTAGGCTGCGGGGTATGCACCGGGGGTAACAACACCAGAAATCACGATCTGTGATCCCAAGGTGGCAGTACTGATCGGGGCACTGAGCGTGGCGGTAACCAGATTACCAGCCTCGCTAATGGCAGTGATCGAGGAAACCTGCGAAGTGCCGACGTTGGGAAAAGTGAAGGTAGTTGTCGTACCCAGCCCAGTCGAAGTCGCGCTGTCGCCGGCTGGAAAGAACGCCGTAACGGAGTCGTTCCCTCCGGAACACAGGCTGGCGCCGGCGTTGGCTACGAAAACCCGCGCATTATTAGAAAGAATGGCGGCATGGGTGGGATTCACACCCATGGTGGCCTGGCCGATGTCGGTATCGCCGGAGACGTCGATCTGGAGCGCGGCTCCGGGGTTCAAGGGCACATTGGCGCTGATGCCAAAGACAGTGTGGAAATTCGCCGGATTCGGCGGAGTGATGTTTACAGGAATGACTACGGGCCGATAGACCTGACCACAGGAAATCTCCAGCAAAGTTGCCAGCGCGATCGCTGCCACCCAGCCCACACGTCGGAAACTCATCGGCACCCCGAAGAAGAAGTTCTGATTCGAAGGATTAAGTTCGAATGATTTTAGACAGAAGCGATTATTGTAACGATTGTGAGCCCTCTGCGCTAGGCCGGCTTCGGTACTCAGTACACGGTACTCAGCACTCGCTCAGCAAAGGGATGCGGAGGGTAAGGCGGGGGATGCCCGAAAGTTTGCCCAGTTGGACGATGGGCAAGCTGCGGCGATTGGGAAGCCGAAAGCGCCGAGCCCGAAGCCTATGCTATCTCCGGCGAGACTTTGCCGCAGCGGCAGCCGGCTCCTCAGACTTGATGGTGGCAGCGGGCTTCTTCTTGCCTTCCATTTGAGCCAGGCTTTGTTTCAGCGCCGCCATTAGATCGACCACCGGGGCTAGTTTCTTTGGCTTCTCGACAGCGGCGACTTCCCCGCCTTCGAGCTTGGTCTCGATCAGCTTCTTCAGATTTTCCTGGAAATTGTCTTTATACTTCTCGGGATCCCACTCGTCGGCCAGCGCTTCGATCAACTGGTGGGCGACCTTCACTTCGGCTTCCTTTAGCTCCACGTCGGGCGCGCCGAACCCTTCCACCTTCTTCACTTCTTCGGCGTAATACATGGTATGCAACATCATTCCGCCTTCGTGCGGGCGCAGGAACACCGTGTATTCGCGGTTGTGCATGGTGATCTTGGCAATGGCGACGTATTCGCTCTCTTCGAGCGCCTTGGTGAGCAGGGCGTAGGGGCGGCGGCCCGCTTCCTCGGGCATCATGTAATACGACGACTCGAAATAGACGGGATCGACGTCGCTGGTCTTCACGAATTCGAGGATCTCCATGGTCTTGGCGGTCTGCGGCTCGATCTTCTTGATCTCGTCGGGCTCGATGATGATGTATTCGTCCTTGCGGAACTCGTAGCCCTTCACGATGTCGGCGCGGTCGACGACCTGGCCATCCGCCTGACAAACGTATTGCTGCTTGAGCCGCGACTTGTCGGTGCGATGGAGCATGTTGAAGGAAATGCCGCTGCTGCGCGCACCCGAAAACAGGCGCACGGGCATGGAAATGAGTCCGAAAGTTAAGTGACCAGACCAGACCGACGATGGCATAGTTCCCCTCGCAGGCGATTCCCGGAGGCAACGGCACTCTGGCCGTCTCTCGGGAATCGAGCAGCTAAACTCAATCGCTCAGAGAGTTTAGCCTAGAAAGCACATTGGATGCACCAATCGAGTAGCATGTTGGGCGCGGGAGGAACCGAAATTCGAAGCCGGAGGGGATGGGGTCGGCGAAGGATGGGTACTAGAGGTGGTAGTTAACGGCGCGGGTTCCGGCAATTCGATGCCAGGGAACTTCGGTTCCTTGGGGCTTACCTCAGCTTTTGCGAGTCAGGAGTGTCATACTCCGTCACGACCGTTACCTTGGCAACAGCCTTTGCGGCGGGCTTTTCCTCACTCGTCGCAACGACGTGATAAAGGCCCACATAGCGGGGAGCTGTATAAATTCCATCTTCGGTTATGCGTCCGCCGTTGTGCTCTTCAACCGCCCATCGTATTCCAGTGCTCTGAGTGCCTTTAACAACTGCTTCAAACGTCTGCGTTTGTCCCACGTGGACAGTCGCCTCACGCGGATTGATGGTTACGGAGGCCGAGTCCTGCTTGACACTTTGTCTTGGAGTCGCGGCGAAAGGAACGGTAGAGAACGGCAACACGAGGGCGACGCTTAGGGCTGTTTGAAAGAGGCTCATCGACATGGGCCACCTCCCCGCGAAGTTTACCATTGCACCATTCCTTCCGCGAGCGGTTTTCAAGTAGTGTCCGAAAAAGCCATTACACTCAAATCCTCCCAACGCGGAAGAACTTGCTTACCCCATATTCGAAAGTTACAATTCTTGTGATTCACACCGGAAACCCCGCCGCCATCTATCGTGCCTGGCAGGAGGGGCGCTTCACGCTTCTAACCTGAGCGGAACACCTCGACGAATTGCGCGCGACCCTGCGGAAGCCTGCAATCGCCGAGCGCATCAGACCCCACGGGGCTGGCGGCCTGGTCAATGAAATAAGAAAACTTGCCGAGAATGTCGACGGGGTACCGCTCGTCCGGCGGTCTCCTGATCACACCGACGATTTTCTCCTGGCCCTCTCTGAAGCCGGAGGGGCAGACTATCTGGTCACCGGCGACAAGAGCGGGATGCTTGTGCTCGAACGCCACAAGGCCACGCGGATCGTCTCCGCGCGTGCATTTGCTGCGGTTTTGACGAGGAGTGAAAAATGACCGACCTGCGCTTTCCCATTGGTAAATTCCACTTCGACGGACCTCTCACCGCACAGCAGAAGCAAGCGGCGCTGGACGAAATCGCCAACACACCCGGGAACCTGCGCGCCGCGATCAAGGGCCTGTCTGAGGCTCAACTCGACACGCCGTATCGTCCGGGCGGATGGACCGTGCGGCAGGTCGTACATCACGTTCCCGACAGCCATCTGAATTCCTATGTGCGCTTCAAGTTGGCGCTCACCGAAGACGAACCGACCATCAAGCCTTATGCGGAAGACCGCTGGGCAGAACTGGCCGATACGAGGACGACGCCAGTCGAGGTTTCCCTGACTCTGCTGGAATCGCTACACGATCGCTGGGTACGCCTGCTGCGGTCGTTATCGCCCGAGGAGTGGAAGCGCACGTTTCGCCACCCGGACTTGGGTGCGATGACCCTAGAGAAGACGCTAGCTCTTTATGCTTGGCATGGCCGGCATCATGTGAGCCACATCACAAGCCTGCGTGATCGCGAGGGCTGGTAGGTTTTGGGATCACCTTCGTTCGAGTGGCGGTAAACTTACGTCATCTTTTCCGGCCCCGCCTGCCCCGATAAGCTAGGCGGGAATGTGCACTTATCAAATTCGATTGCGCTGCCTTCCAGCAATCGGCGTTCTGCTTGTCTGCTCAACGTTGGGTTTCGCTCAAAGCCAGCCGGCGCCCGCTAAGCCACCGACTGAGAATGCTCCCGAAACCGCCAGTCCTCTGGCCGCAGCCGCTCGCAGCACCAAAGAAAAAGCCGCGCACGTCAAAAAGGTGGTCACCGACGAGGACATGGAAGCAACCGCCGGGCCTCTACCGCGTTTGAAGATGGACGGCGCTGAGAACGCCGACGACGTTATGACCGCAATCGCCGCATACAAATCAAGCCACACGCCGGAACAAACAGAGAGTGCGGTCCACATCTGGTATGACCGGTATGACCAAATGCTGGCGGCCGCCATCCAGCAGAATCTCGACGTGAAGGTTCTCCGCGATGCGAACTATAGCAATGGATACGAACTTTGCCAGCAGAGCCAAGATTACCAACAATGCCAGAATCGACAGATGGCCGAACTACGAGGGGCTCGGAACGATCAGCTTGAGATGGCCAAGAACACCAACCTCGAGGTACGAATTCAGCACGCCTTCATGAAAGTCCGCAACGGACTCATGCAGAACGGCCTCCGTTATGATTGGTTCAAAGTTCGTACCACGAACGGCATTGACACCTTCTGAACCACCGACGCAAATCTCACGTTATCCCCAGTCGCCACAGCAAGTAACTTGTCGCTTCGCGGAGGACCGCGACTGAGCGCTGCCACGTGCTGTGTGGAAGCGAGTCCGGGCGCGGCGCTACGTAAACCGGCGCGATGCCCTCGTGCTCCAGAAGTTTGCGGATACGGAAAACATGGTAGGCATCGCTGACCGCGACGCAACTGTGCAGGCCATTAGCGCGCATAATCACGCCCACACGCATAGCAGATTCTGCCGTATCGCGGCCTTGCGTCTCGGCGATCAGGCTGCGCTCTGGGACACCGTGGCGCATCAGATAATCGCGGCCCACGCCTCCCTCGCTGAAGGTGGGATCAGCAGCGGCGCCACCAGTCGTAATCACCACAGGCGCAACTCCTCGGTGAAAGACCTCGAGTGCGTGATCGAGACGCGCGCGCAGCACGGGAGACGGGCGCCCGGAATACTCGGCGGCACCGAAGACGACAATTGCGTCGGCAGCGTGGATTTCCTGGAGGGAAGCCGTGCGCGCCACCTGAACGGCGGTGATGATCAGGAACAGTACAACGGCGGAGACGAACAGAAGCAACAGACGAAGCCACCATCGCGGGTGTGGATGCTGGTTGGCGGCTTCATCGGTCATTCCTTTAGCGGTTCGTCCTGTAGGCGAGCATCTTTTCGGCGTTCATCCTTGCGCGAAGAACTTGGAAATTTCGTCGGCGGCGATGGCGCCTTCGCGGATGATGCGCCAGCGCGTAGCTTCGTCCGTGAGATCGATGATGGTGGAAGCAACATCTCGCGGAGAGGCGCCGCCGTCGACGATGATGTTAATGCGGCCTTCGAGTTGTTCGCGGACTTGCTCAGCGCTGGTGCACTCCGAGGCGCCGCTGAGATTCGCGGAAGTCGCGGTGATCGGGATGGCTGCAGCCGTTACCACCGCTAACGGAATCTGAGCGTTAGGCACACGCAATGCAACGTTGCCGGTATTGGCGGTCACTTTGAGCGGCAGGCGCGAACCGGCCTTCACGATGATGGTCAGCGGGCCTGGCCAGAATTTCCGCGCCAGCGCATAGAACTCTTCGGGCAGCGGCTTGGCCAGTTCCTCCGCCTGGTCGGTGCTGGCAATCAGCAGAGACAGCGGCTTGTGGCGCGAGCGGGTCTTGATGTCGTAGACCTTATCGACTGCGCGCAGGTTGAAGGGGTCGGCAGCCAGTCCATAGAAAGTGTCGGTCGGCATGCCCAGCACTTCGCCGGAACGGATCTGATCGGCGGCATACTTCACCAGGGACAATTCAGGAGTTTCGCTATTAATTTTTAAGATCTCGGCGCGCACGGGCGCTCCCTTCTATATGCAACAGACTAGAGTTGAATTAGACCGCGAAACCTACCATAATACGGCAAAACGCGGCAAGAGGAAGCGGCAGCGTATGATTGCAATTGCGCACCGTGAATCCTAGATGACTCGAACCGCAGAATCCGCCCCCAGCGCCCAGCACCGGCTCCGCCGCATTGAGGGCCGCCACAACGCACTCGTCAAGGAGCTGCGCCAGGCTTTCGCACGTGCCGAACGCACCGAAGATGGAAGCTGCGCCATCGAAGGCCTGCGCATTGTGGAAGAGGCGATCCGCAGCGGGCTGCGCTTTCGGGCAGTGTTCTTCAAGGAATCCGCTCAAAATCTGGCGGAGCGTCTTCTGCCTCAGATCGGCGCCAACGTCGACACGCTGCTCCTTCCCGACAAACTTTTCGACGCCACCGTTCCAACCGAGACGCCGCAGGGAGTCGCGGCGCTGGTTCGGCTGAAGGAATTCTCTCTGGCAGATCTGCTGGAACGCTTGCAGGTCGGTCCGATCATCGTTCTCGCGGGACTGCAGGATCCGGGGAACCTAGGGACGATCTTGCGCTCGGCCGAAGCCTTCGGCAGCGCGGGAGTAGTGCTCGGCGAGGGCACGGTGAGTCCGTTCAACTCGAAGGTGATTCGGGCGTCAGCGGGATCGCTGTTCCGGTTTCCGATTATTGTTGGAAAAGCCGCGGGTGGGCTGGAAGAGATTTCCGCCAAGCTGCGCGCGCAGAGTGTGCGGCTGATTGCGACCTCTTCGCACAAGGGCACGCCGCTCGATCAGGCGAACCTCACCGGACCTTCGGCAGTTTTCATCGGCAGCGAGGGATCGGGGCTGCCGCGTCCTGTGCTGGCGCAGGCGGATGAGCTGATCGCGATTCCCCACACTGCGCAGGTGGAATCTTTGAACGCGGGCGTTGCGGGAAGCATCGTGTTGTACGAGGCGGCGCGGCAGAGACGGGTACAGTAGCGTCACCAGCCAAACCGTTCCTGAAGAACTCTTTTTTGGGTGGCGCAGCGCTTTCAGCGCTGCGATGAAGCCTCTCTTTATCTGTCAGGGCTTTAGAGAGTGCGTGAGAACCGGATTCCTGGGAGAACGGTGGAACAAACATCACCAAAATCCAGCCGCGAAAGCGGCGGCATGTGATAGCCCGGCACGTAAAGTGCCGGGTAGCGTGGGAAGAGAGAGCGAGTCCCGAAGGGACGACACCAGTTCTCACGCACACTCTTTAGCCCCTGGGGCCCTGCTCTTACGCCAGGCCGCCTCCGTCGACGACGAGAGCTGCCCCGGTGATCCAACTCGACATTGGGCTTGCCAGAAACAAGACCGCATTCGCAATGTCGTCGGGAGTGCCGACTCTCGCCAGCGGACGATTCGCGGCTTCCCGCATGAACGCTTCCCTTTCCTCGCCAAGCTGGGCGCATTCGCTGGCCAGCATGGGAGTTTCGACGTCTCCGGGGCACACGCAATTCACGCGGATGTTGTGCTTGCCGTGATCGATGGCCATGGCGCGCGTCAGGTTCACGGCCCCGCCTTTGGCAGCACAGTAGGATGCGGCACGCGGGCCTCCCTTGAGCGACCATCCCGAGCCGATGTTGATGATGCTGCCTCCTCCATTGCGGGCCATGTGAGGCACAACTTCGCGCGAGAGCAAATAGATTCCCTTGAGCGTCACATCGAGGGCGAAGTCCCATTCGTCCTCGGTGAGTTCGACGATATCTTTGCGGATGGCGATGCCGGCACAGTTGCAGAGGATATCGATTTTGCCGGAACGTTCGATGATGGTCGTCACGGCGCTCTGGCAGTCGGCAGCGCTGCGGACGTCACACTTCAGGAAGACGGCTTCGCCTCCGTGAGCCTCGATTTCGATGGCAGTTTCGCGTCCCTTTGCCTCGTCGATGTCGAGGACAGCGACCAATGCTCCCATGTCAGCCAGGCGAATCGAGATGCCGCGCCCGATCCCCGAGGCAGCACCAGTGACCAGCGCGACCTTCCCCTCCAGAGAGACGAGATGGGCTGCTCGTTCCTCAATCGGACGGTTAGTCATTGCTATCTAACGCTTTCCCCGACGCTTCCAGAGTGAGGTCGACGTCCTGATCCGTGTGGGCCAGCGTGACAATCGAATGCAGCGCCGCAGATGGCGAAGCGTACACGCCGAACGGAAACAGCGACAGCACAAATTTCTGGAAGGCGGCGCGGTCCACGAACTGGCAGAAGTCACGGTAGTCGCGGATCGTGGGTTGGTCGGTAAACATCAACTGAAACATCGGACCGACATTCTGCACTACAACCGCGCGGCCTTTTTTCTTGAATAATTCCCTGTATCCCACGCACAGCCGTTCTGCGATGCGCCAGGTATGCCGGAAAGAAGCGTTGTTGTCGCGGGTGAGCACGCGCAGGTTGGCTCGCGCGGCGTGCATTCCGATGCGCGAGCCGTTGTGCGTGCCGTAGTGCAGAACTCCTCCCCACTTCAATGCGTCCATCACGTCGGCGCGTCCTACTAACGCAGCTACTGGCAAGCCGCAGCCCAGCGCTTTGCCGAAGGTCACAAGATCGGGAGACAGTTTGTAGAATTCCTGGCAGCCTCCGGGAGCGATGCGGAATCCAGTAACCGTCTCATCGAGGATGAAGAGAATTCCGTTGGACTTTGCGAGTTCCTGAAGGCCGCGCAAATATCCTTCCGCTGGAGGAATCACGCCCATGTTGGCCATGATGCCCTCGGTGATGATCGCCGCGATCTGGCCCGGGTGATTCTCAATAGCACGCTGCAGGGCTGGCAGATCATTCCAGGTCACAACAATCGTGTCTTCGAGCGCGGTGCGATTCAGGCCGGAACTGTCGGGAATCTTGATGGGATCGGAGCGCAATCCCAGAGCACTTGGCGGCAGGACGTTCGAACTCACGAGCAGATCGTCGTGCCAGCCGTGATAGTGTCCCTCGAATTTTAAAAGCTTCGGGCGGCCGGTCACGCCGCGCGCTAACCGAATCGCCGCCATCATGGCTTCGGTGCCGGTGTTCGCAAAGCGCACGCGCTCGGCGTTCGGAACAATGCGCTGCAGCATTTCGGCGACTTCCAATTCGACGGGCGTTGCGGTGGCGAAGTGCGCTCCGGTGGTGGCGGCTTCGGTGATGGCTTCCACGATCTCGGGATGCGCGTGGCCCAGGGGCAGCGCGCCGAAGGCCATCATCCAGTCGATGTACTCGTTGCCGTCGACGTCGTAGATGCGCGCGCCACGGGCGCGCTCCATAAAGATGGGATACTTGCCAAAGTTTGCCGGGCCCCGCGAGGAGGAACTGCTGGCCTCGATCAGCACGCCCAGCGTGCGCTCGTAAATCCGCTTCGACTTTTCCGTGCTGAAAGGCAAATGGACCTCCAGGTCCTTGTAGCGCCGGCATCTTGCCGGCTGTCGCGAGGGCGTCCCGCCCTCGCAGTGGCGGCGAGACGCCGCCACGACAGCCGCCGGGACGGCGGCGCTACTTTCGACTTGCTATGGTACAGCAGAGTTCCCTTCTAACGCGCCTTCCGCGCTGCCCATCCCGGTAACCATTACCTAATTTGCCCTGCAATTTCCGGTCGCCGGACCATTCTTACTCTGCATGGCCGATACCCGTGAAACATCCCCCAGAGAAAGACGCGCATCCCCAGATTAGTTGGAGTGAGGCTTGAACCATGAAAAAGACGATTCTCGCCGTGTTTCCGCAACTCAGACGATTCGCTCTGAGACCGTTTTTCCCCTGCATCGTGGCTGCTTCGCTCTGTTGGGGAGCCGCCGCGCAAGCCGTACCTCGAGCCGACGAGAAGCCCGCCGAACCTTCGCACATCGCGGGATGGGTTGTGATTCCGGTCGATGAATACCGCGTCTTGCGAGCGAAGGCTTACCCGGTCGAGCACGATCCCGAACCGCCTCCCACAGACGCCACGCTGACCCGCGTGGATTACGACCTGCACGTTGCCGGTGACTTGGCGGCAGGACGCGCCAGCCTGACCGTTGACGTATTGAAAGATGGATGGGTGCGCGTTCCCGTGCCTGCGGGCCTGCTTGTGCGCGAAGCGCGCCTGGACGGTAAGCCCGTATCACTGGTGCCGGGAGCACAAGGTCAAGGGAAAGGCGGAACGCATCTCTCGGCGCTGCTCTCTCATGCGGGGCGTTTCGAACTGCTGCTGCATGTGGACGTGCCAGTCACAACTTCCGCGGGCGAGGAGAGCATCTCTCTGCCTTCCACAGAATCGGGAGTGACGCGGGCCACGGTTTTACTTCCGCGGCAGGGAGTCGATCTGAGAGTCGGCGGTGGATTGCTTTCCGAGAAATCGGAAACTGCAGGCGAGACCAAGTGGATCGCTTTTGCTCGCGGCAATGAGGCCCTGACTTTCACGTGGCGGAGGAAGACGGAAGATCATCACGTCGAACTGCCGCTACGCCTGCGCGGCTCGCTGACTCAATTGACCAGCCTGGGGGAGGACTCGGCTTCCGTCTACGCCGAAGCCAACTTCGAGGTCGTGCAGGGCGCGGCCCGCGAGGTACGCCTCCAACTGCCAGACAAGATAACCATCAATCAGGTTTCTGGTGCGGTGGTGGCCGATTGGGAGATGAAGAACGGCGAACTTGCCGTGACCTTCCTGGAACCGGTCGAGCACAACGCGCGCTTCGTCATCAGTGGCGAAGCACGGCTGCCAAAAGACGGCATCATCGACATTCCTCTGCTGCGGCTTCTCAACACGGAGCGCGACACAGGAGGCGTGGCCGTGGAAATTCTTGGCGCCGGCGAAATCAAAGACCAGAAAGCGCAGGGTCTGGAAGATGCCGACGCTACCGATCTCGGCGAGATGGTGGCCAACCGTCAGTCCCCTGCCCTAGTCGCGTTTCGTGCGCGGTCCGGAGAAGCCGGCCGGGAGCGGTCGCTGAGCGTGAACGTGGCTCGCTACGATCAGCAAGCCGTTCTGATGGCGAACATTGAAGAGGCTCGCTATCAGGTGCTGATGAGCGCCGACGGGAAAGAACTCGTGCAGGCGCGCTACGCGGTTCGCAACAACCAGCGCAACTTCGTGAAGGTAACGCTGCCCCCTGGGGCAACGGTCTGGAGCGTGACCCTGGCAGGAAGGCCGGTTCGTCCGGGCCAATCGCCGGACGGGAGCTTGTTGCTGCCTCTGGAGAAATCGCGTGGCGGAGACGATGCGCCGGCATTCGCCGTCGAGATCCTCTATCTCGCGAAAGCAGCGACCTGGAACGACAAAGGTCAGCAGAAGGTAACTCTTCCAGCGCTGGATCTTCCGATCTCCCGCACCGGATTGTTACTTTACTACCCGCCTCTGTTCAAGGTTTCGGCAGAGCCGGGAACGTTTCGCACGCAGGAGTATGTGAATCCGGTTTCTGCGGTGCTGGAACCGCCGAGCAGCGGGGCGGCGACCCGGGCTTCGGTGACCGCGCCTGCAGCAAGCCCCACAGACTTCGATCGCTTAGAACAATTCACCAAGCTGCAAGGCGCCGACGACAAGGAGAAGAAGGACGCAACCCAGGCTCTCCTCGATTCGTTCAAAGCAAAATCATCGAGTGGAAAGGTAACCGGCATCCTGCCGATCGACGTAGCGTTCCCCGCATTTGGTCCCTCGATATTCCTTGTGTCCGAACTCACCAGCGAGAACCAGTTTCCCGCGGCAGAATTCAACTTCCAGCGCTACAAAAAGGCAGGTGTGCGATGAAAAACATATTCGTGATGTTGGTGCTTTGCTCGATGTGCATGGCGCAGGTGCCTCCGGGGGAAGAACAATCCACGCTGCCGTTGCCCGATTCTGGCAATGTCACGCTAAGCCTAGACGAATACAACAAGCTCGTGGAACTCGCGGCGAAGCCGCCGAAGAAGTCCGATGTCGCGCCCCTTCCCTACTCGGTCAAGCATGCAGATATGAAGTTGCACGTTGAGAACGACGCTGTGTGCGGCACGGTGCGCCTCGAGGGAGAAGTTTTCCGCAAGGGCTTGAGCAAAGTTCCGCTGACCACCGGAATGACCGTGCTCGACGCGCACCAGAACGGCAAAGGCGTTCCGTTGCTCCAGGAGAATGGCACTCACATGGCGCTGCTGCCGGGGCCGGGCGAATTTTCCGTCGCGCTCGACACCGGGCTGCCGCTGCGAATCGAGGCGGGACGCGCGTCCTTCAGCCTGCCCGCACCCGCGGCTGGCAGCGTGCAACTGGCACTCGTGATTCCTGGCGACCATACCGTCGCTAACATCAATCCCGGCATCATCACCAGCCGGAAATCGGAGAATGGACATACCACGATCGAAGCCACGCTGGTGCCGGGACAGTCCGCGAACATCTGGTGGACCACGCGGGAGGCCGTAACTCCGACGGTGCCGCGTGAAGTGCGGTTTCTCTCCGATGCAAAAACGCTCATTTCGGTCAGCGAAGCAGAGATGCGCGTAGCCGTGCTCGCCGACATCACGGTTGTCCAGGGTGAGCCGTCACAATTCCACGTGGACGTTCCGGAGGGTTTTGAGGTCACAGGCGCGACCGGCGCCACGCTCGATTCCACGGAAACGAACTCGGGAGTCTTAACCCTGAAGGTGAATGCGCCCAACCAACGCAGCCACCAGTTCCTGATTTCGCTGGAGCGCTCGATCAGCGGGGAGAAGGCCGACGCGCCATTCCTCAGCTTCAAGCGAGCCCAGCGCGAAACCGGCGAAGTACTGGTCGAGGGCTCGGGCACCATGGAACTGACCGCAACGGAAGGCGGCGGCCTGAAGCGTATGGACGTGAAAGAAGCGAATCCATATCTGCGGTCGCTGGCGCACTTTCCAGCGCAGGCGGCGTTCCGCTATCACAAGCAAGCCAGTGAGACACCGACTCTGGCGCTGCAGTGGGTGCGCTTCCCCGATGGTAGCGTGCTCGCCGCGGTTGCCGAGAGCGCAGTGGTCACGACCATGGTCACCTCGGAAGGCAAGTCGCTTACCGAAGTAAAGCTGATCGTGAAGAACCAAGCTCAGCCGTTCCTGAAAGTGGCGCTGCCCACGGGCGTCAGCATTCTCTCGGCGGAGGTCGGAGGCGAACGCGTGAAACCAGTGCAAGGTCCCGATGGAAGCCGTGTACCTCTTCTGCGGGCGGGATTTCGTCCGACTGGTTCGTACGAGGTATCGTTCGTATTCATGCACTCTGGCGCGCCGTTTGCGAAGAAGGGCGGGGCCGATCTCAGTCTTCCGAGCATGGACATTCCCATCAGCCTGTTGAGTTGGGAAGTCTTTCTGCCGGAACAGTTCAAAGTAAAGGATTTCGGCGGAGACGTGATTGCGGCGAACCGTGTGCCTGCGCCGTTTCGCGAAGAAGACGCGATCAACACGGAAAATCGCGACTCGAACGTTTATAGCAACGCAACGATGGAAGCTCCTCCCGGGCAAATGGGAGGTTATGTAACAGACTCAAGTGGCGCGGTAGTTCCTAACGCACGTGTGACCATCACTGCAAGCAATGGAGGGAGCCGAACCGCAACGACCGACGGCCAGGGCCGATGGATTGTCGGCGGACTGGAATCGGGAACCTTCAAAGCCAAGACGGAGATGCTTGGCTTCCGAACGAGCTCGTTCAATCTCAACTACGACTCCAGCAAGCCGTCAAGCTACAACTTTCCGTTGAGCGTTGCGAGCGTGGCTGAATCCGTAGAAGTTTCGAGCACATTGCCTCAAACAACGAAAAGCGAAACGAACGCGTTTCACGGCGAGGCGTATGCCGGCAGCAGGGGCGGCCCGATCAACGGCCAAAGCATCACCTCATTGGTGATGTTGACTCCCGGGGTCGCAAACCAAAATGTGGCCTCGGAGAATGTCGTGAAACTGCAGCGCAAGGTGGTCGGAGTACTGCCGGTGGCGATCGACGTTCCTCGGACAGGAACTTCGTTCAGCTTTGTCCGGCCGCTGGTTCTCGACGAGGAGACGAAAGTGACGTTCAGCTATAAGAGCAGGTGAACTGACTTCTCAGCCATAAGCGGCTCCCCGAAGTCCGCTGTATTTACCGGTTTTTTGCGGATGGCATAGAATGTCTGTTCGCGGGGAGCCGCTCATGAGCAGTCCTGAGGAATGGAAGAAGTGGGAAGGCCGCGTCGACGGGAAATTTCCGCTTCGGCACTGGCTGGGCGGCTCGGAGCATAGCGCAGTCTTTCTCACCGAGCGGCCCGGTCACGCCGATGAAAAAGTCGCAATCAAACTGATCGCGGCCGATTCGGATGCTGACCGTCAGCTTTCGCACTGGCGTGCCGCGGCCCAGCTTTCCCATCCGCACCTGATGCGCATCTATGAGGCGGGACGGTGCCGGCTGGATGGCACCCCTCTCCTTTATTTCGTCATGGAATATGCGGAGGAGGATCTCTCGCAAATCCTTCCGCAGCGGCCGCTAGCGGCCGGTGAAGTGACGGAGTTGCTCCCTCCGCTCTTGGACTCGTTGTCGTACCTGCATGGCAACGGATTTGTCCACGGACGCATCAAGCCGTCGAATGTACACGCGACGGGCGATCAGTTGAAGCTCTCGGCGGATCAGATCGTTTCGTCTACGGAATTGAATCCCACGCCAAAGCGGCGCGACGTGTACGACGCGCCCGAAACGGCGGCCGGAATAGTCTCGCCCGCGGGCGACGTGTGGTCGATTGGAGTGACGCTGGTCGCCGCGCTCACCCAGAACGTAGCGTTTGAGGGCGAAACCTTGCGAGGTGACCCCGATCCTCCGGAAACCGTTCCACCCCCGTTCCGAGGAATCGCGCGTGAGTGCCTGCATCTCGATCCCAAGCGGCGCTGCTCGATTACAGAAATTCAGGCGCGGTTGCAGCCTGCGGCACGATCGGTGCCGGCGGAGCCTGAAGCGCCGTTGGCTCCGAGACGCCCGATCAAACGCGGGCCGATTGCGGCCGCGTTGCTGGCCGCTGTGGTCCTGGTGGGATTAATCATCTATTTCTCTCGCGGGAAAGGCGCACCTTCGCCGGACTCCGCCACGACTGAGCAGCCAGCCGTTCAAACCGCACCTCAACGTTCACTTCAATCCGAGCCTCAGACGGTTGCACCTCAGCCAGCGCCCCAAACCGCGCCGGCAGTGGCACCCAAGCCGGCGGCTGCCCCGCCGGTCGCAACTCCGAAGGAGGCGGTCGTTTCCGGCGGCGAAGTCGTGCATCAGGTGCTACCCGATGTTTCTAAGAGCGCGCAGAAAACGATCACGGGAACGTTGAAGGTTGGAGTAAGGGTTGAGGTAGATCCGTCAGGCAAGGTGACCACCGCAAAGCTGACGTCGCCCGGGCCCAGCAAGTATTTCGCAGGTCTGGCTCTGAAAGCAGCACAACGCTGGGAGTTCTCCGCCCCCGTGGTCGACGGCAAACCAACGGCCAGCACGTGGATGATTCAGTTCCGCTTCAAGCGAACCTCAACCCAGGCAGTGCCCCAACGAGTGACACGCTAGGCTTTCGTCGTCTGACGCAACTTCCAGACGATCTGCCTCACCATGCCCAGCAGCAGCTTAGCGTCGTAGGCTTCCAGGCCGAAGCGCAGGATCAGGCGCCGGGCTTTTTTTTCGAACATGGCGTCCGTCCCAGGCTTCACGTAGCCACTGATGCGAAGCGCTTCGAGCAATCCCTCAGTGATTTGTTCGGTCTGACCAGCTGACGCAAGCTCGACCTCCTCTTTCGCCGGTGGGAGTGACGTGCCCCGCGCCAGTTCGTAGAGACAGACCGCGACGGCCTGTCCCAGATTCATCGAGATGTTCTGTTCCTTGGTCGGAATGTTGAGCAACCAATGGCAGTGGCTGAAGTCTTTATTCGTCAACCCGATCTTCTCGGAGCCGAACAGCAGAGCAACCCGCTCTGTCAGAAGTTGCTGGCCAATCGCGCTGCCGGACGGTTCGTCGAGGTGGCGTACGGGCTGCTGCAACGCCCGATTGCGCACCGCAGTCGTGCCCACGACCAGAGCACAGTCAGCAACGGCCTCGGCGACGGTCTTATATTCTTCTGCTTTCTCGAGCAAATCAGAGGCGCCAACAGCCGAACGGGCCTCGCGAAATCCCTCCGCGAAAGCATTCACCAGACGCAGCCGGTGCGCGCCAAAATTGCTCATAGCACGAGCGGCGGCGCCAATATTCAAAGGATTGCGCGGACGCACCAAAACGACCACGAGTCCGTCGAGTTCTGAGAGGACAGGCAAGCGCTCAATTCTACGACAGGTAGGTCCAGTGACGAGGATGAGGCTGAGGCCGCTTCAGCGAGACGGCGCAGCAGCGGCCTGAGCAAGTTGCTTCCGTTCCGCAGCAGCGTTCTTGGCTTCTTTGCGGGCTTCGAGCGTCAGGTCGCGCGCTCCAAAGCCCACGCCGATCTTCTTCAGGAAACCATTGGGCGGAGTGCCCCCGGCAAAGATCCAGACGAAGTCGTTCGGAATCTCTTGTTTGCTGCCGTTGGCCTCGAGGACGACCGATTCCGCCTTGAACTCGACCGGACTCGAATTGAACAACACCTTCAATTTCCCGGAGCCTATGAAGTCTTCCATACGCTTCGCGTTGCGCTCCTTGATGCGGCTGAACCGCTCGCTGCGATAGGAGACGGTCACCTGGTTACAGGTCTGACAAGCCAGGCCCATGGCGGCTTCCACCGCGCTGTCGCCGCCGCCGACGACCAGGATCTTCTTATTGATGTAATGGTCCGCCTCGATCAGGCGGTACATCACCTTGGGCAACTCTTCCCCTTTAACACCGAGCTTGCGCGGTTCACCCGCCTTGCCCAAGGCCAGGATTACAGCACGCGAGCGATACTGATTCGTCGCGGTCGCGACCGTGAAAATGCCGTCTTCGCCGCGCTTAACGTCTTCCACCTTCTCGCCGGTGGACACGTTGAAGTCGGCCCGGTTGAGAATCATGTTCCAGAAGGCAAGCAGGTTCTCTTTCGAAAGTTGCAGCTTCTTGAACTTGCCATACATCGGAAATTCCACGGGACTCGTCATCACCAGTTTCTGACGAGGATACTTCGCAACGGTACCGCCAATCTCGTCGCGCTCGATCGTCAGATAGTTGAGCTTGTTTTCAATCGCGCGTAACGAGGCGCTGATTCCGGCCGGCCCCGCTCCGATTACTAAAAGATCGTGGACCCCGGGAACTGGCTGCGCCGGACCATCCTCCTTGAGGCGGGCCGCAATCGTATCCACGCAGTCACGGCCCTGGTTCACAGCGTTCTTAATCAGCGCCAAACCGCCGAGTTCTCCGACGATGAACAAATTCGGCACGGTGGTCTCGTATTCCGGCGTCAGGTAGGGCATGTCCGCAGCCATCCTGGCGCTCGCCATCACCATGGTGATCGCACCGACCGGGCAGGCGTCCGCACACAGTCCGTGGCCAATGCACTTGTGTCCGTTGACGATCACGGCCTTGCCGCCGATCATCGCCAGCACATCGCCTTCGGGACACACGCTGGTGCAGGTTCCGCAGCCGATGCAGTAGTTGTTGTCGATGTGGGGATGCTGTGCTTTCGGACCTTCGGAGAACATCTTCCCTTTTTCTGCCGCTTCGCGCGCGCGGGCTTCTTTCTTCTTCAGGCTCTTGAGATAGCCCATGAGAAAGAAGAGGCAAATAACGCCGCCGATTCCGTATGTAATGAGCGTTTCCATGGCCGGATGCTAGAAGTACCCCAGAAAGAATTGCAGTCCGATATGGATCATCGCGAGCACGGCAAAGGCATAGCTGAACGGCTTGTGCACCACGTGCCACAGATGGAAGACTTTCTGCGAGCGAGAGAGAAAGAGAACCCGCTTCGAGAGTGCGGCTTCTTCCGCCGCGGCATGAATTGCCTTTTCAAGTTCACGATTCTGCGTGGGAAGGAATCCAGCCAGCGTCTTGAGCGATTCTCCAAAGCTCAATGCGTGGCGACGCAAGCGGGCCACGCGAAACACACGAATCACATCGAGGATCATCATGTAGACCAGCGCTGCGACGATGGGAAGTCGGGAAACACGGTTCGCATCCGGCATGCGCAGTAAGGCACGCAGGTCCGCTTCCGGCAACACGTATTGCGCCGCCAGTTGCAGCGCCAAGCTCTCCTGCAGCTCCTGCAGTTCTTTCATCGATAGTTCTGCCGTGGTAACCTTGCGCGGAATCTGTGCGTATAGGTACCGTCCAACAACTCCGCTGGTCGAGACCGCGAACATGATCCAGAACGCCATCCCCGCAATGCCCTTGAATTTCAGCGTTGAGTGAAATGCAACAATGAACGGCGCGGTCAGCCCCATCAGCACATGAATGTCGAGCCAGTGCCGCGTGCTGCCTTTCGTGCCCAGCCACGTCCAATGCTTGCGGATCGGGTACAAGAAGATTCCTGCGAATAATGCGACACCCGCGAATCCCAGGTACAGGCCAATCGGTCCACTGGGCCGCAGCATGTGATGCTTGGGCGAGAACGGACGGTCGATGGACGAAAGCTTGTAGTAGTCGAAGCCATAAAAGAAGATGGCAAGATTTGACGCGATGGCAAAGGCATAGAGGGTATAGAGGCGCAGACGATGGCCTCTCTCCGCGTCAGGGACGGTCTTCGCCGCGGTTGCAATGCGGGCAGTAGCTGTGGCGTTCGCGCTCATTTCTTGGTGACCTGCTCCTCCGTGCTAACAGTAAATTTCTTGTACGCCGTGAACTGGTGCAAGTTACGCCAGTGCTGTCTGGGAGTCTCGACCTCCACGCGGGCCGAGGTGGGAAACCAGTACACAACCTTCGAATCGGAGAAGGGCACCGGAGCAAAGTCGATTTCCGAGTTCAGCGCCTTCAGGCCGACGTCTTGCAAGGAGTCTGCAATTCCCGCCTGAATCTTGGTGATCGAGCCCGTCTGCGGGTCGATCCAAGCCGTTCCAGTGAGTTCCAGCGGATATTCCCTGCCGCGCAAAGCCAAGGCCGCCGGGGACCTCATGCCGGGAACGTGTTCGAAGCTGACCTTCTCCAGAGTGCGCCCACCAACGACTTCCTCTCCGGCCAGCGTAAACTTGAACGCTTCAGCGTAGTAGGGGTGAAACACCAGGAACAACGTGGCAAAGCCGTTGCTCAACAGCATCGAAGTGTTCTTGCGGTCCCGCTTTGCTGCGTGCATGGGAATGCGGGATTCGGAAAGGTTCAACTCGCCTCCGGCGTTGGTCAGAATGACGAGATAGTCGTAAGTGGAATCTTCTTTCAATTCGATCTTGTCATCTTTGCCCAACTTTTCCTGCCGCACCTGCTCTGTGCACTCCACATCGGAAAATTGGTCGAGGAATAATGAAGTCTGATTGGCGGTGCGCCTCAGCAGATCGTTCAACCGTTCCGCCTCCGGGGAGGCAGACGTCGTACCCGCAAATCCAACGGCCGTGAGAAAGATCACTCCCAGAGCATGGAGTAGGGCTGCGTGTCCGCAGCGTGCGATATTTTTCGTCTTGTCCATCATTCCCCCTTCCTCTTCGAATCGAAGCGGTAGCCGACAGAGAACATGAACTGGTCGTAGCTCAGGTCCCCGCGGTTGGTGGTGAAGCTGCTCTGCAGGTAGTAGTGCGGCCCGAGCGTGGTCTCGACCGTGCCGGTAACGAAGCGGCCTCGATTGCTGGTCGTCAGCGTGGAAGCAAAGTTCTGTTGCCCCAGCAAGACCTCAAGGCGCAGGCGGTCGCTCATCTGCCGCGAGAGCGACACTGATTCGTACGAGCCACTGCCGAAGGAACTGTCGAACTTCGCGTAGTGAGCATCGGCGCGCAGCCTCACCCACGGCAGGCGCGCAAATGTGATCCCATACATTTCATTCAACGAACTCTTGGCGTCTCCGGTGCCACTGCTCCGGCCAAGACTGGTGGATAGCCAAATCTGCTTCCATACCTCGACGCGGCCACCCGCGCTGAATCCCTGGAACAGATATTTGTCGAGCAGTCCGGTCCCCACCAGGGTCGAATCAAAGGTCGGGATGTCGCGAAAATAGTTGTAGTTGAAATCGAGTTCAACGCGAGCTTGAGGATTCACCCGCAGCGTGAAGAAGTTGCGGCCCAGCCCAACTCCCGGGGAAGGCGTAACGGAATTGCCCTGGGGATCATCCACCTGCGCCGACTCATAGATGGCGATGTCGCGCTTGTACGACAGCGAGTCTTCAAAGAAGACAAACGGCCGGTCGACGGCCCAGTTAACCATGCTGACGCCGGCGCCGCTGGTGCTGCTGTAATGGAATCCGTCGTATTCGCCGCCTTCAAAGTTGATGAAGGCGCCGCTAATGACGCGGTTGGGACTGTAGTCCCACGACGAAGGATCGGGAGTGGAGCCGCCGAAAACTCCCAGCGTGCTTCCCTTGGAAAGTCGCTTGCCAAAGTAGCCGCCGTCGATCGTGTCGAGGCTGGGCGCCCACGGCAGGTAGAGGCGGCCGAATCCCGCGACCAGCGTCGAGTTGGGATTGTCGTAGGTCATGTTCAGGTGGTACGTACGGTTGATCAGGTTCTGCAGCGTCTGCTGGCTGGCCACCGATTCCTTGGTCAGGCGTCCACGCCAGTAGCCACTGAGGTTCCAGTACGTGCCGCCAACGCGTGTAATGTCGCCGCGGAACACCATGCCGACATCGGAACTGGTTACGCTGCTCGTTCCGTGACTGATGGTCTCGATGGCGTCGAACCCGATGCGTCCCCGAGCACGGTTCACCGATGGCAGCGGAGGCCGAGGAACTTCTTCGCGGGCCTCTTCATCGAGCGTGTCGCCTTCGGTAAACGAGATAACCGCGGGATACTGCCGCGTGGCGCTGAGCGCGCGTTGTTGCACCAGGGCTTCCGCATCGCCGCTCGAGAGGTAAGCCAGGTCGCCTGCCTTGACCGGACGCTTGGGAGAATGAATGTCAGTCACCGCCGACGTTTCGGCGACGCCGCTGACTTCGAGTTCGGCCACCACGCGCGGATCTGCGGCGTTCGCACTGTCGCCCTGAGTGGCGGGCAGGTTCGTGTCCTCGACCTCCAGCTTCATCCCTTCTTTTAGACCCTGCGCGCGTCCGCCTTCGAGATAGGCAACGCCTTCAGCCACGTACTTCACTTTGAACACGGTGCGCAGGCTGGGATCATCGGACCGGGCAATCATCGTGGAGGTTTCTGGAGAAGGGCTGGGCGTGATGGCCGGGGCGCTGGAGACTGGCGCCGCAACTTCGTCGGTCTTCGCAATCAGCGGCGCAATCACGGGTGCAGCGGCGGCCTCGACCGGGACAGCAGCTTTCGTAGACGGGGATGCGGCTGAAGGTGAAGAGGTGTTCGTCGTGACCGCTGGCGTCGTTGCCGTGGCGATCTGATTCTCCTCGACAGAAGGTTGTGGTGCGGCATTGGCTACGGCAGTGGTTGCGGCGCTCGCCGGAGCGGGAGACGCGGGTTGGCTCTGCGGGACCGGAGCCGCTGAAGGTGGAGGGGGAGTTGCGGCCACCGAGGAATTATTAGAAGGAGGCTCGAACCCCGAACCCGCAGTGGTGGCTGGCGATGCAGGCGTAGGGAAGTCCGCGGCATTGTCTTCCGGAAGTGGTACTGCGGTGTCGTGCCGTCTGTGGAACACGCCAATCAAATTGCCCGACGTGGCCGCTACCGGAGCGCCTTGCGTGGCTCTGCGCGCATGCTCGACGGCGCCGATCGTAACGATGATCTTGTTCCCTTCCGTCTTCACGGTGTAAGGGTGGGTCTGATCGAGATCGAGCACCACGCGCGTGACGAGAGGGCTGGTGCTGTGCTGCCCCGAGCGCACGCGCCGCACTCCGTTCACATTGACCGGAAGACTTCTTACCGCGTCATTGGAACGAGTATCGGGAAGATCGAGCAGTATCCGGTCGGGATTAGACGCGGTGTCGAACGAAGGATTTACCGGGCTGCTGAGAGTAACTTCCACGCGCAGTTCCGCTCCCTGGCGAGCCGTGGTCACGCTTTGCAATGTCGCCGGCCCCGCTGCGTTCTGCGCCGAGGCACAAGACAACAAGAGCATCAACGTCCCGAGATGTTTCTGAACTGCCATCATTCTGTGCTGACACTCGCTGGCGCTCCACTTGCCGCCTGAAATTCAACGTTGCCGCCGTCTGCTTTCGCTTGAGCACGTCATCCGCCAAATCGCCTATCCGCCGCCTTGTCCGTTCTGGTGACATTGGTAACAGTTAATGCTGTTGTAGACGTAACCGGTCACGTGATCGTGCTGGAAATTGTTGGCGTTGTTCCCACCGTGACAACCGGTGCATTGGTAAACCGAGTAGTCATTCGAGTTTGTATGGCAGGTGGAGCACACGTTGTTCGCGTTGCCATGGCTCGTCGGAAACTGCGTGTACTGCGTGTGGTTGAAGGTGGCGCCGGTCCAGGCCGTGGTGTTGTGGCAGTTCTGGCATGTGGTTGGGAAGAACTGCTGCTGCGCCGCGTGTCCCGGGTTCGTCGTGTTGTTGTAGTCGGTCTGGTGGCAGCCGATGCAGGTGATCGGCAGGGTTGTGTAGTTGCCGTTGACGTGGCAGTCCGTGCACACCCGCGGCGGCACCGTATGCGAACCCGTCAGCGGGAACGTCGTGGTGTTGTGGTTAAAGGTGGAGTCCGTCCAGACAGTCGTGTCGTGGCACAGTTCACACGTGGTCGGGAAGCCCGCCGACGCGTGCGCCGGATTCGTCGTGCCGGAGTAATCCTTCTGATGGCACGAGTAGCACAACGTGCTGTTCAGGGCGTAGTTGTTGTTGACGTGGCAGTCGGTACACAGCCGCGGCGGCACCGTATGCGCGCCCGTCAGCTGAAAACCAGTGGTGGTGTGGTTAAAGGTCGCATCGGTCCAGAGCACGGTGTCGTGGCAGGTTTCGCACGTGGTCGGGAAGCCCGCAGCAATGTGATTCACCGGCGTAGTCGCGTTGTTGTAATCGGTCTGATGGCACGACACGCACGTGGTGCTGGTCAGGTTGTAGTTGTTGTTGATGTGGCAATCCGTACACTGCCGCGGCGGGGAGGTGTGCGCCCCGGTCAGCGGGAACCCCGTGCTGTTGTGGTTGAACGTCGCGTTCAGCCAGGTCGAGGTGCTGTGGCAGGAATCGCAAGTCTGGGGGAAGTTTGCCGTCACGTGATTGGGGTTCGTCGTGCCCTGGTAGTCCTTCAAGTGACAGGTGACGCACGCCGTGCTGTTCAGCGTGTAGTTGTTGTTAACGTGGCAGTCCGTACACTGGCGCGGCGGAACGGTGTGCAGGCCCGTCAAAGTAAAGCCAGTGGTGGAGTGATCAAATTTGCCATCGGTCCACAGCACCGTGTCGTGGCACTGCTCGCAGGTCGTGGGGAAGCCCGCATGCGGCACCGGCGTCGTCGCGTTGTTGTAGTCGGTCTGGTGGCAACTGACGCACGCCGTGGTGGTGATGTTGTAGTTGTTGTTGACATGACAATCCGCGCACTGCCGCGGCGGCACCGTATGCGCGCCGGTCAGCGGGAACCCTGACTTCGAGTGGTCAAACGTTGCCGGCTGCCAGGCCGAAGTATTGTGGCAAGTCTCGCAAGTCTGCGCGAAGCCTCCCGCCACATGGTTCGGGTTCGTCGCGTTGTTGAAATCCTTCACGTGACACGAGACGCAAGTGATGCTGGTGAGGTTGTAGTTGTTGTTGACGTGGCAGTCCGTGCACTGCCGCGGCGGCACCGTGTGCGCGCCGGTTAAAGCGAAGTTCACCATCGAGTGGTCGAACGTCGCCGGGGACCAGGCCACCGTGGTATGGCACTGCTGGCAGGTCGAAGGAAAGTTTGCCGAGACGTGATTGGGGTTTGTCGTACCCTGAAAATCCTTCAGGTGACAGCTAATGCAGGTCGTGCTGGTCAGGTTGTAGTTGTTGTTGGCGTGGCAATCGGCGCACTGCCGTGGCGGCACTGCATGTCCGCCGGTCAGCGGAAATCCCACCGAAGAGTGATCGAACTTCGCATTCAGCCAGTTGTCGGTGGAGTGGCAACTGTCGCACGTAGTGGAGAACTTGGCGCTGACGTGGTTGGGATTGGTCGTCCCCGTGAAATCCGTCGCGTGGCACGAATAGCACTGCGTGGACATCGTCTGAAACTGGCTATTGGCCGCGCCCTTATGGCAGGAGTCGCAGTCGACTGCGGCGTGCGCCCCGGTCAGCGGGAACCTGTTATTGTGCTGCTGGATCTGTTGAATCGAAACCTGCCAGCCGCGCACCGTGTGGCACTGCTCGCAATTCGCTCCCAGTTGCCGCTTATGAATATCAGCGTGGCAGTCCTGACATCGCTGTCCGACGTTGGAGAACACGGGCTTCACGTGGCATTGAATGCAGGCCACGGACTGGTGCATGCCGCGCAGCGGGTATCGCGTCTGATTGTGATCGAATTCAGGAACCGCACGGATCGGTTTCCATCCGGCAGCGGTATGACAGTTTTGACAAGGAACGTTCAAATTTCCGTGCGGACTGTGCGTGCCAGTTGAGGCCTGCGCGTGCGCGCTTCCCGAAAGTCCGGAAAGCGACAACAGCAGCACTGTCATCAGATTGAGTACGCCCCCCGATGCCGACATGACTTGCCCCTTGCGTTGGCCCCGCACTGCATTAGAAAAAATAACGATATGAGGATTTATGACGAGTGATGCAATTTTCTGTCCACATAGAGTAGCGATCCAAATGCTCACTTCGAAAGTTACGCAAGGCCCTGTTCCGAGCCGCGATCGGTTCATTGTCCGGATTACCATCGAGTGCAGTATTACTTTGAGTCAAGTGTAACTTCTGCGCATTGCCCTGAACTTTTTGCTTTGGATTAAAGGCGTTCAGAAAACTGAACCGCGTACAAAAAACAGAGCGAGCATTGGTCACGCTCGCAACTACGTCTTAGAGATATACCCGGAGATCTCTGGAAAAACTGGAAGGTTGTACAACTTCACGCGCCTAGAAGTGCGCGTTTCACCGGTCAACGTCCGGTTTTCTTACCTGTAGGCACGGGATTCGTGGGCCCGTGACAGGCGGCGCAGTCCTTCGGCGTGGGCTTGTAGAAGAGTACGGTCTTGGCGGCAATCACTTTGGTCAGCTTGTGGCATTCAGCACAGCGCACGTTCTGGTGCGCACCGCGCAAGGGGAACGTCGTTCGCTTTTCATGGTCAAAGAGCGACGGCTTCCACTTCATGCTGGTGTGGCACTCGGCGCAGCGTGTGATGTCATCTTTAGCGAACTGCTTTCCGTGGATGTCCTGGTGGCAGTCCTCGCACTGGCTGGGCGCGGCCTTGAAGTCTACGTTCATCAGTTTGGTTTCAAGGTTCGGCGGCTTATGGCAGTCGATGCACGCGGTCGCACGGTGCGCCCCGAGCAAAGCAAACTTTGTCTTGGAGTGGTCGAAGCCTGAGAGCTCTTTCCACGATTTGGTAGCGTGGCAAGCCTCGCATCCCGCCACTGAACCGTCGGCCCGCGCCTGCTGCATGCGCTCCTTGAACTGTCCTTCGTGGGGATCATTGTGGCAACTGGTGCAGTTCAGACTCTTCCAGTGATAAATCACGGCCGGCTGCGGATGGAACTCCGCTGATTCCTTGTGACAGTCGGCGCATGGTACCGCGATATGCCCGCCTGTCAGCACAAAGTGCGTCTCCTTGTGTTTCGCAAGGCTGAAAGTCGAAGGCTTGTAACCCTCAAGATTGTGGCAGCGGTCGCAAGCGTTGAAGTAAGGAGCCGCGGAAAACTGCGCTGCATGCTTGTCGGCGTGACAGTCGGTGCAGCGCTCGAACTTAACCTTGAACAGCGTGTCCTTCCCTTTCGGGAGATGGCACTGCGCGCACTCCAGTCGCGCATGCCCGCCCTGCAACGGATATGCGCTCAAGGCGTGTTCCTTCACCGTAAAGGTCGAGGGCTTCCATCCCTTCACGGTGTGGCAGGAAGCGCACTCCCCGCCGTCCGGACGCTTGGCGAGCTGCCCGCCGTGCGGATCGGGCTTGTGGCAGTCCATGCACTTCTGGAACACCAGCGGCTTCTTGAAGTCTCCGCCCGCGTGGCACTGTGCGCAATCGACGCTGGCGTGCTTGCCTTCCAGAGGGAATTTAGTCTTGGAGTGGTCGAAGCGTTCGTTGACCGCCTGCAAAGAAATCTTCTTCCATCCGCTTGTGCTGTGGCATGACTGACAGCCCTGCGGGAAGCTCCCGTGATGGGGGTCTTTGTGGCAATCGGAGCACTGGTTGAACGGAATACCCACGTACTGCGGCTTGCCGTCCGCCCCGTTCGTGTGGCACTTGGCGCATTGCACCTGGATGTGCAGGCCGGTCAGGGGATAGCGCGTCTTGGAGTGATCGAACTGGGATTGCCCGGACTGGCTGACATTGATGGTCTTCCAGTCCACGAAATTGTGGCATTGCAGGCAGCTTGGACCGAGGCGTCCCTTGTGCTGGTCTTCGTGGCAACTGATGCAACCGGTCGACAGCCCCAAATAGGTCCGGCTGGGATCTTTGATTTTGATGGACGCACGTTCCTGCGGTGAGATGCGGGAGGGATTGTGGCACTTATTGCAGGTTAAGCCTTGGTGCTTGCCTTCCAGCAGGTATCCCGTTTCTTTGTGATTGAAAGTCTTGATGTCCCACTTGATCAGCGGGAAGTCTTCCCCGTTGTGCTCCGAGTGGCATCGGGCGCATTCCTGGCTGGAGCCGGCAAGAATGTTGTAGGTGGCGTGTAGCCCCTTGCGCGCAGAAAGCCGGGTAGCGATCTCGGTGTGACAGTCCAGACACTTGAGCGCCGCCTGCCCGCCAAATTTGTGGCAACTGGCGCAGTTGGTGGATCCGTTCAGCGATTGGTGCGGCCGCGACAGTGGTCCGGGAGAAATTTGTGCCGAGGCCACAGGCAGGGACAAAACCAAATACGCCAGCGCGAAAAATACCGAGATGCTCAGTGATAAGGTGCGCACGAGGCTCTTCCAGCAGCACCGTGCAGCCAGGTTCTCAGACATTGCCTGAAGTCTTGCTCTCTCTGTCTTGCCCCGCACCGAGCCCTCGCGGACATCCAACCGCACGTTCGTAACCACTGATAATGGTTCGCAGTCTAGTTGTCGGTGACGGAACGCACTAGTTACCAGGAGTACACTCGAGAGCAAGCATTTGGTTCAACGCCGTCCCGGTCAAGTTGGCCATCCCCGCAGGAGCCATCTTTCTGATATATGCAAAATCCAGCCCGGCAGACCTCAGCCCAAACATGTCGTCGCTCGTGTCCTCGGAGGACACCAGTACAGATTCCTGAACGAAGCGCCGAAAGCTTTTTGTACAGGTTGACCAGGAACCTGCTGATTGGACCGCGGACTCCGCGTCGCGTGGATGTGCGGGTTCTGGTCGCGACTCATCGCAATCTCGAACAGAGAGTGAAGGAAGGAATTTTTCGCGAGGATTTATTCTACCGGCTGGCAGTGGTTCCCATTCACATTCCCCCATTGCGCGATCGGCGCGACGACATCAGCGGCCTGAGCGACGTCTTTTGCCACCAGGTCGCGACCGAACTGAAAATGCCGCGTCGGCGACTGACTCCGGAAGCCCTGGAGAAGCTCCAGCAATATCGCTTCCCGGGAAACCTCCGCGAGTTGAGGAATCTGATCGAGCGCGCCTACATTCTGACCAGCAATCAGGAGATCGGCGCCGACGATCTGCCTCTCGCGCAAAAAGAGGCCGTACCCGCCAATGGGAATGGATCTCTCCCCGCTGGGCTTTCGATTCCCTTTGCGCCCTCCTTCGACCTCACCGGAGTTCTGGAGAGCGCCGAAAAAGAACTGATCGTCCGCACCCTGAATTCCACGAACGGAGCGCAAGCCGAAGCCGCACGCCGCATGGGACTCTCCCGGAGCGCGCTGGCCTACAAGCTCACCAAGTATGGAATCCGTTCGACGGACTAGCGCCGAGCTTGCGGAAAAGAAAAAACGCCCGCCGAACGAGCGGGCGTTTCTGCTTCTTGTGATTCGCTGCTCGCTATAGCGCGGCCAGTATCTTACGCCGGAGCGCTCCGGCAAAAGCAAATGCGCCGGTCCCGAACAACGCGAGCGTCGAGGGCTCCGGGACCGAGGCCACAGTCGTATCGCCACCAGAGATCGTGGTCGATCCGTTGAAGAATCCCTTCCCGGTGTTGATCGTTAACTGCACGGTCACCCCGTTCACGCTCATTCCACCCATCATTCCGGTGACCACTCCTGTGAGGGTGTAGTTGTGGGTTGAGTTGGCCAGTGTGGTAAGGGTCCACGTGACCGTTCCCGAGAATGTTCCCGCGAACAAAGTGCCGCTTGGAAGTCCGCCCGTACCGTTGCCGTCAATGGTGAAAATCCCACCCGGCGCGAAGGTTGCTCCCATCTGCAACGACCCGCCGGACAGAGCGCCGGTGGTGAATGTTACGGTACCCAAGTTGCCGGTGATTAATCCGCCACCGTTGTATCCGCTAACGGCGACCAAAGTCGATCCAGTGAGTGAGAGGCCTGCACTCGTTCCAGAGAGTGTTCCGCCACCGTTGCTAAAGTCGGTGCCGCTGTTGGCGAAAGACAGGCTGGGCAGCGTCAGGCATAAAAGCAAGAACAAGGCAGGTACTACAAACTTGCTAGACAAGCGCATTGCAAACTCCTAGACGAGGGGATGAGGATCCCAAGACAAAAAGACAAGACGTAGCGGCTGCAAACCCGTACAGCTTAGGGCAAACGACAGAACAAGGTCCATACAGAGATTCCCGTACCTGCGCAGGGTTGAAACCTTAAGGACAGCGCCGCGAGACGGGCTTTCAGGGACTCCAAGAAGAGGATTTCGGGGACTCTTAGCGAATTCCTGCGCGGTACCTTTTTCGGCTTGCAATTGCGCTTCCGTCGCGTATTTTGACACCAATTTGAAATTGTAAAAAAAATGTCAAAAACAGCCGTTCCGTGCCTACTTTGCGGTCAAACCGTTGTAAGCTTCAGAGGTCGAGCCACTTCCGGTGGGGCGATTCGAGGGAACCGGAAGCTCTCCCCCCGATCACAGGACAATTCTTACTTATGGGGAACCTTGCTACGCCACTCAGCACCGTGAGAACCGTCAATCCAGCTGCTTCCACCAAGCCAGCCGGCCGCATCCTCGTCGTTGAAGACGATCCAGCGGTGCAGAAGGCCCTTCGCCGCCTATTCGAGACCGAGGGCTATGCCGTAGAAACGCAGTCCGATGGCAGGTCCGCGCTCGATAGTTTCCAGTCCTCGGCGCCGGCTGCGGTTGTCCTGGATTTGCGCCTTCCCAAGGTCTCCGGCCGGGACGTGTGTAAAGAGATCAAGGCAATGGCCCCCACGTTGCCGATTATCGTGCTCAGCGCTGCCAGCGACGTCTCCGACAAAGTCTTATTGCTGGAGTTGGGCGCGGATGACTATGTCACCAAGCCCTTCAGCCCTCGGGAACTGTTGGCCCGTGTGCGCGCCGCACTGCGCCACACCGCGCGCACGCCCGATGCGCAGGTCGCGAGTTTCGACGACATCACCGCCGACTTCAAGAAGATGGAAGTGAAGCGGGACGGCAGGGTCGTGGTTTTGACGGCCCAGGAGTTTAAGACCTTCCAGTTTCTGGTGCAGAACGCCGACCGGGTCATCAGCCGCGACGAACTTCTGAACGAAGTGTGGGGCTACCAGAACTATCCCTCGACACGCACCGTCGACAACCATATTCTCAAGCTTCGCCAGAAATTGGAGAAAGACCCGTCCAGCCCGGTACATTTCCGCACGGTACACGGAATGGGATACAAGTTCATCCGCTAATTCCGTGAACCTGTCTACTGAACCCGCGCCTCATTCTGCTCAGGCCAATTTAACGACCGAGTCCGCCGGACTGCCACGCCTTCGCCTGCGCACCCGCTTCCTGCTCTCGATGCTGCTGATCACCACCGGCCTGACGACCACCAGCCTGCTTCTGGTGCAACGCAGCATTCGCAGCAACGTCCGGCAAAGTATTGCGGTCAACCTGCGTAATTCGGTCGCGGCTTTCCAGGACTTTCGGCATGAGCGCGAAACCATGCTGACCAGCGATGTGGCGCTACTGGCCGACCTTCCTATTACTCGCGCTATCATGACCGCTCCCCATCCGGCGACCATCCAGGATGCGTCGCAAGACGTATGGCAACATGCACGCAGTAGCAGCGATCTGTTTGTGCTGGTGGATCGCAGCGGTCAAGTCGTCGCACTGCACACCAAGACTCCCGGATTCACCAAGGAAGCGGCCGAAAAGTATTTTCAGGAATCCTTCGATGAGGACCGGGGAGAATCCAGCCACTGGTGGTTGGGAGAGCATCACCTCTACCAGACCTTTATCGAGCCTATCTACCGCGGTTCGCGCACCGACGGAACGCTGCTTGGCTTCCTCGTCATCGGATATGAAATCAACGACCGCCTGGCAGAGGAAGTCAGTAAGGTGGCCGGCAGCCAGGTGGCGTTTTCGTGCGGAAGTGAAATCGTAGGCACGACCTTGATGCCGGCGCAGACCGAAGGCGGGAACATTCAGAACTTGATCGCCGGCTCGGTCCACGACGACCCCCGTGATATCGAGATTGGCAGCGAACGCTTCCTGGCGACTTCCCTCCAATTGTCTGGCTCTCGAGAGACGTCGGTTCGACTGAGTGTGCTGGGCTCTTACGACCAGGCTACGAAGTTTGTCGACCAACTGAATCGCTATCTGCTCCTCCTCGGCTTCGCCGCGATTCTCGTAGGCAGCGGACTGGTCTTCTTCATCTCGCACACGTTCACGCGGCCACTGGGAAGTTTGGTGGCGGGCGTGCGGGCCCTCGAAGGCGGCGACTTCCATCATCCTCTCGATCCACGTGGCGGCGACGAAGTGGCCGAACTCACCCGCACCTTCGATCGCATGCGCGCCAGTCTGCTCAAGACCCAGCGCGACCTGCTGGAATCCGAGCAGTTGGCCACCATCGGACGCATGGCCAGCTCGATTTCCCACGATCTGCGTCATTCGCTGGCGGCCATCGTCGCCAACTCTGAGTTCCTTTGCGACAGTCACCTCACTCCTGCGCAGCGCGAGGAGTTGTATCAGGAAGTTCGTTCGGGCGTGAATCTGATGACCGACCTCATCGATTCCCTGCTCGAATTCGCCCGCACCCGCGAATCGCTGACTCCCGCATACGCCAATGTCGCGGAAACCATCCAGCGCTCCGTGCAGGCCGTTCGTCTGCATCCCCGACATCACAATCGCTCCATCGATGTGATGTGCGGCGTCCAGCTTTCGGGATGGTTCGACCAGCGCAAGTTAGAACGTGCGTTGTACAACCTGCTGTTGAATGCATGCGAGGCCGCGCCTCCCCTGGGAGGCACGGTGGAAATCACCGCCGCGGAAGTCGCGGGTTCGATCACGATTTCAGTCGCCGATGACGGTCCCGGCATCGCCGAATCCATTCGCGAGCGGCTGTTTCATCCCTTTGTGAGCTATGGCAAAGAGAATGGCACTGGATTGGGACTGGCCGTCGTGCAGAAAATCGTTCAAGATCACGGGGGCGAGATTGTTGTTGAACGTACTCAAGGCAGAACGGTTTTCCGGATTGTGCTGCCCGGGCGCGTGCAGGATGCCCCTCGTGACGCCAGCGACAGCGGCGCGGAAATACCTTCATTTGTCCCCGTGCAGCGGGATGATGCCAGACAGAATTCCATTTCTCATCCGGGCCGGTAGGCGCGATTCCTCGTTTCACCAAGTGCCTCAATCCCTGGATGGTGTAGGAGGACGGTGTGAAAAAGACCCCTGCGCTTCGCGCTACCGCTCTGACAGTAGCTGCCTTCGTCTTGTTCAACCCGCTGGCCCGCGCACAGGCAGCACCCGCTGACGCCTCGCCAGCAACGGGTGAGACCGCAAGCGCCGTTCGAGACCTGCGGGATCAGGTGCGTCAACTCCGAAGTCTGGTAGATCAGATGCGCGCCGAAAATGCCCAGTCCCGCGCCGAGATGCACCAGTTGCGCCAGGACCTGCAATCCACGCGCGCGCTGCTGGAACGGCCTGCGCCCACCGGTGGCGCCCCTGAGGTGGCGGCGAGCAGCGCCCCGGGAACGACCAGCACATCGCCAGACCAAGGCTCGGCTCCACTTGAAGAACGCGTGCAGAAGCTGGAAGAATCCACTTCGCTGATCGGCTCGAAAATCGATGAACAGTACCAGACCAAAGTCGAGAGTGCTTCCAAGTATCGGGCGCGGCTTCACGGCATCGTCCTGATGAATGCGTTCCGCAATGTAGGCGGCTCCGACAATCAGGACTTCCCAAGCTATGCCATGTCAGTCCCGACCGGCTGGTCCACGGTTAACGTCGGCGCAACGCTCCGCCAGTCGGAAATCGGTTTCGAAATTTTTGGACCGAACATCGCCGGGGCGAAGACATCCGCCGATGTTCAACTCGACTTCGCTGGAGGTTTCCCCGCAACCGGCAACGGTGTGAACTTCGGAATCGTCCGCCTGCAGACTGCCAACATGCGATTCGATTGGGAGAGCACTTCCGTCGTGGCAGGCCAGGATTCCTTGTTCATCTCTCCTCTCTCGCCCACGTCGTTCGCCTCATTGGCCACGCCCGCCTTCGCCTTTGCCGGAAACCTTTGGGGTTGGACGCCACAATTGCGAGTCGAGCACCGCTTCTTGCTCTCTGACCAGCAAACCGTGACCGTGCAAGCGGGAGTGCTGGACAACCTCGATTGGGAGAATCCCCCTGATTCGTTCTACCGTTGGGCGCAGGCCGGAGAAATGTCCGGACAGCCTGCCTACGCGGTGCGCACTGCGTGGTCGCGCCCGGTGCGGGAACATCCACTCAGCCTCGGCGTCGCCGGCTACTATGGCCGCCAGGACTGGACTTGGGGACGCAACGTCGACGCCTGGGCCGGAATGGCAGACTGGCAGATTCCCATTCTCCCGCGACTGGGTCTCTCCGGTGAGTTTTATCGCGGCCGCGGCATTGGCGGGCTCGGCGGCGCGATCGGAACATCCATTGTGTACGGCGGCGATCCGAATGTGCCCTTCACTCCTATCCGCGGCGTCGACACTGCAGGCGGATGGAGCCAGCTCAAATTTCAATTGACTCCCAAGATTGAGTTGAACGGCGCCATCTCCCTGGACGATGCATTGACCGGCAACATTCGCGGCTTCGCCACCGACCAGAACAACTTTGGCGAGATTATCGGGCGCAATCGCGGCGCCTTGGGGAACGTTGTCTTTCGTCCTCGCTCCGACCTCGTGCTCTCGGCGGAGTTCAGACGATTGCTTACCTTCCCCGTCTATAGCAGCAGCAGCACACTCAATCAGGTGAATCTATCCGTGGGGATCTTGTTTTGAAGACTCGCTCGATCAATTGCGGAACGTTGGTCTTTGCGGTGCTGGCAGTCGTTGTGTATGCGCCGGCACAGCAAATACTCAGGGGGCATGTGCAACTGACCCGCAATGGTCATCCGATGACGAACGCCTCGAAAGCGGTCATCTGGCTGACTCCGATAGGCGCAACGGTTGAGCCTCCACGCCAGGAATCGTCCCAGATTCCACAACTGGTGCAGAAGAACAAAAGCTTTCACCCTTCGCTGCTCGTGATCCCGGTGGGCGGCAAAGTGGAATTTCCCAACCACGATCCGTTCTTCCATAATGTGTTTTCCCTGTTCGAGGGAAAGCGTTTCGATCTTGGACTCTACGAAAGTGGAACCACGCGCTTCGTTCAGTTCGACAAGCCGGGAGTCTCTTTCATCTTCTGCAACATTCACGAGCAGATGAGCGCCGTGGTCATCGCCCTCGCAACGCCCTACTACGCCATTTCCGACGCGCGCGGAGACGTCACGATCCCCAACGTTCCGCCGGGCCGCTATCAGCTGCAGGTTTTCCACTCTTCAGTCGCTCCCGATGCGCTGCGCGCCATGCACCGCGAGGTTACGATCGCTCCTGGAGACACCTCGCTTGGAACCTTCACTCTGACGGAGACCGACCTCACGGTCGCGCACAAGAACAAATACGGACGCGACTACGATCGCCCCGACCCCGACAGCCCCGCGTACGCAAGGCCCTAGGAGGTCGCGGAAAAACTACAAATGCGTGCGCTACCGTGGAAGAGCGGCCCTTCAGGGCCGCGTAAGGCATGTGGAATCAGTGAGGGCTTCAGCCCCTGTGGTCGCTTGTTCGCTGATGGACATGTTTTTCCGCAACCTCCTAGAGCACGATTCAACGTTTCAAGGTTTCAATGTCTCAAGGGCGGACTGTGTGGACCTCGAAACTTTGAAACCTCTGAAACCTTGAAACTTTTGCCATAGAAAAAGGGCGTGCCGTTTAGCACGCCCCTTCTCGCCTCTGTCTTCACTTCATTTACAACAACTTGTTCCTGGAGACGTCTAGTGATGGCCTCCACTGGAGTGGCCGCCGCCACTGCTGGCGTGTCCGCCGCCACCGCCGCCGGAGGGATGGCCGCCGCCTCCACCCGAGGAGTGTCCGCCGCCGCTCGGAGCGCTCGGACGACTACCGCCACCGTAGCTCGGCGCCGCGTGCGAGCCACCATAACTAGGCGCGCCACGCGGTCCGCCGTAGCCCGGAGCGCCGTGGTAGCCGGGGTACCCGCCACGGGGATATCCGCCGTAGGAAGGTGCCCGTGCAATCGGCTGCCGCATATCCAACTGCGGACGGGACGATGATCCGCGCCCATAGCTTCCCGAATTCGAAGTGGGGCTGCGGGATTCGACCGAACTCGGAGCAGTCCGGTTCCAGTAGCCACCGCTGCTGCTGCCGCGTGTCACCGGGGCACTCGACGTGCCTCGCGACACCCCGCTACCCGATGGCGGGGTAAAGGGCCGGAAGCCATCGCGGTTGCTGGACGGTGCGGACGCTGTCGCGCCGCGTTGCGGTTCCATGGTTCCGGAACCCGTGCTTGTCCGTTCCGAACTTCCCAAGGTCGACGGGCGATTGTTGCCGCTCGGCGCGGTGAACGGACGAGATCCGCCAGGGTTTCCAGTTTGCGTTGAAGACGGCTGATTGCCTGCAGTTCTGTTCCCGGGATTATTCGTCTCCCGGTTCGAGAGCGTGCCCGCACTCGGCCGCTGCATGTTGTTCGTCGGAGTCGGGCCGCGCATTCCGGCAGACTCGCCGGCACTCACTCGGCCACCAGCCGGAACCGCGCCCACATGATTCTGCTGCATCGACTGGCGCAGACTCGCAGTCTCCTGCTGGAATGACGCCGGCCGCGCAACGTTGTTATGCGCCGATCCGTAGAAACGCTGCGAACCAGTGTTGCGCACCGTGGACGGCGCTGCCGCGCGTCCGCTCGCCGACAAGCTGGCGTGCGAAGGAACCACGGGCAGGTTGCCCGCCATCATGCGTGCACCGCCCAGCTGCGCGTGGCTCGCCGCTACCGGGGTCACCCTGCCAGCACCGAAGTGCCCTGCATTGACCGTCGACATCGCTCGGAAAACGTGGTCGTTATGAATGTTCCCGATATTGGAGAACCGCGTTCCCCCGTGCAACGGCCCAATTCCACCGTACTGATGGAAGTTGTGGACGTTATATCCGTTGACCACACCGAAGCGCCCGCGGTATCCACCCCACCATGGATGGAAGTAATCACACGGTCCGATCGGAAGCCAGCCGAAGCCGCCCCATCCGCCAAAACCAACTCCGAAGCCAAAGCCGCCGCCCCATCCCCAGAACGAGACGTATGCGGGCGCCCAGAACGGGTTGTAGCCTGCGTAGACCGGGCCGGGCCACCAAGCCCAGGAGTTGCCGTACGGGAACCAGCGGCCGTAGTGATATGGCGCCCATCCCCAAGGCTCGGAGCCAACCCAAGTCCAACCATAGACGGGCTGATACGTCCAGGTACCGTCGCGATACGGAACCCATCCATCTGGTTCGTTCGGAACCCAGACGTCGCCGTAGTCGGGCACATTCTGCCAATTACCATAAGAGTCCAAGTCCTGCGATCCCGTGTAGCGGCGGTTGGTATGGCGCCACGAACTGGCGTTGCGGATCATGTGGTCGCGATCGCTGTTCCACTGATCCCAGGCGTCGCGATCCGGAGCCGAGGAAATCTTGTACTGCGCGGAATCAGCGTTCCCGCGAATCGTGGCCATCTCGCCGCTGCGGACTTCAGTGCTGCCCTGCGGCGTGGCAATCTGCAATTCGCCCTGGCGCACGATCACAAGCGTATCGCCATCCGGCCGCACTTCGATGCGGAACACGCCATCATGATGCGCAGGATGCACCGACACGTTCGGAGTATCGATCTCGGGCTCGGCTTCGCTGTCTTTCGAGACAGTGTAATTCGCGATGCCCTGGCCCAACTGAATCTGAATATCTTTCTGCGTGAGGTTTGCGATGTTGGCCTTGGAGTTCGGCCCGAGACGAAGAATGTTGGCAAAATCGAGTTGCAACTCAGTGCGCGCGTTGTCGCCGGTCGAGACTTTGTCGCCCGTCATCACCGGCTGGTTCAACACTGCAGCGGACCAGTCGCCAGAATCACCGCGCTGTGTGGAAACATCGCCATGGATCAAGCTGATGCGCGCCACACCTTGATCGGTCCTCGCCGGAGCCTCGCCCGACGGTCCACCGGGCTGCGCTTCCGTCGGCTGTGCGTCCCCAGGCTGTCCCTGCGGTCCATTTTGATCCTGACCAATTTGACCCTGACCGATCTCCATCGGAGCACTCGGCTGCTCGGACGGACCGGGACCTTCCTCGGTCGTCTGCGCCACAGCGCTAATCGACCAGGCGCCCGATAGCGCCAAAGTTAAGACTGCCAAACTTGCCATGAATCGGCTTTTCATAACCCACCTCTTCCAAACGGCCCTAACTGTATAAACCCGCGTTTTTTAGGAATATCTCTGACAAAAGGATGGGCAACTGCCATGCCAAACGAGGGGAAAGCGGGATGCCGTAACTCGTTTGATTTCAACGAATAGCGGGAAGTAGTGAACCAGCGCAACGACCGAATTCGATGAAATTGGCCGCCCTCAGCCAAGGGTGGTGGTTTTCGGCCACTTGTCGGCTAGCCCAGGCTTTTGATCTCGCTTGCACCAGTAAGAACGAGGGTGCCCCATCCTTCGCGCACTTTGCGAAGGGTGGGAGTCGGGAATGCCTGCGGTGTAGCACAGGTGAGGCTGTCCCGCTCTCGCATCACCACGAGAAGGCTGCCCCACCTTTCGCGTTTTCGAAAGAGCCTGCCCGTGTGGAGCGGATACTTCTGTCCGCTGCTTTTGATTCTGACTTGACGGTGAAAGCGCACATCAGAAGTCACACCACCCCAGCCGCGGAGCGGCGACATAATCTAGCCCAAGACGTAAGAGAGTGGGTGAGAACCGGATTTCTGGGCAGAACGGTGGAACAAACACCACCAAAATCCAGCCGCGAAAGCCTGCCCTGAGCGAAGTCGAAGGGCGGCGGCATGTGATAGCCCGGCACGGAAGTGCCGGGTACGGTGGGAACAGAGACCGAGTCCCGAAGGGACGACATCAGTTCTCACGCACTCTCGTAAGTCCTGGGTAAGTCAGGCAAGAAAGGGAATCAAGTCCCGGAGAGCCTGCCCTGAGCGCAGTCGAAGGGGACGACAGAAAAAGCCGATTGATACCATCGTCCGTGGTGCCCATGCTTCGAACATCACGAAGCATGGGGCAGCCCAGGTCGTGACGATGCAAAGGTGGGCCAGCCCCGGTCACAAGATAAGCGGCCAAAAGATCAAGGCAGCAACAGCTGCAAAACAGAAAACTGCAACCCCAACAAGATACACAGTCCGCTCGGAATGGCGCACCTTTTTGGCGAACTCGGCGTCATTTCCTGGGATGGCATCCTTCAGGATCGCTAGGATTTGACGGGATAGTTGATCGTGTTCAGCATTTGGGTTCGCTAGGTCATCGGCCACACTAAAAGACTCAAACGGTATTGGGCGTAGAGCGAGTAAACCAAACACTGTTGCTAACCCTACGGCAACCGAGCCTCCCATAAATAGCATTGCAAGGAGATGCGGATGCGAGCTTAGATGCATTTTGTCAGGAGGGAGCGTGAAAAGCGCAGCGACCATTTGGGCCAGAGAAACCAGAGCAAAACCCAGTACGACACCTGTCTTCGTGTCTAGACCATTACGATCATCATTCTGGGCATCGATTTCGCGGAGTGCATGCTGCAATAGAAAAGTGACAGTGTCTGAGTTTGACTGTTGAAGTTGTGAGGGCGTAGTCGACATCGTTTATTTCTCCCTTCGTAATTCGATGGCTGGTGGCCCACCCTTTTTTGTTCTTCTGGAGTCACCACAACTGAGGGTGCCCCACCCTTGCGTTCTTGGCAAGGGTGGGAACCTCGGACCTATACGTTCAGTTCTTCGGGTTGAAGATCGAGATCCGTGCCGCCCACCCTTTCGCACAGAACGCGAAAGGATGGGGCACCCGCCACACGAATACTGTCAACAGAGACCAAACGTGAAGGATGGGGCCACCCGCCAAGTGACTTCAGTCTCAGTGTCTCAGTGAACGACTGAGGGGGACTGGCTCACCTCATCGGCTCTATTTCAGCCAGTTCCATTTGGGGAAAAGACTGAGTTGGGGAGGTACGCCCTTCCCCCACCCCCTCTGAAAGCCTTGACTGGCGCGGGTCCTGCACGCAATAACCTAGTTGACGCACATGTATAATTCACGCCACTTTTTTATTGTCGTGACAGAGCATAATTTTCCACAGGCCAGAGGTGTTCATTCAACCTTTACTGAGAAAACTGGAAGAGGCAGAGTTGCACCATGCGAATAACCTACCATTCCTGGCTCCAGAACTTATTCATCACTCTAATCTGCGTCATTGTAGGAGGAGCAAGCGTCGAAGGCCCCAACCTTTCGGTTCCAAATGCCACAAAAGTTAGTGTAGTGAGATTGATGAAATACATCCTCGTAGGCGATGTGACCGAACAAGTATATGAATCGTTTGCCCTCATTAAGCTGCGACATCAGAGCTTTTCTATCGGCCCTAACTCCCGCTTCCGGCAGCTTGGGGTCCTGATGGATGATGTTGAGCGCATGTGGAATATTAGGTGGCAAACTTCCGAGGCTCGGCGTGGTGTTAGGTGCGGGACGATCCTTGCTCTTGACGTGCTCGGCGATGTCTTGTTCATGCATCGCAAAGAACAAGGAAAAATCCGAAGTGACATTAAGAGCGAAAGTCTTCCCGAGATTGACCATCGCAGCCTGGGCGGCGATGGGATTACGGGGATTATCTGGAATCTTAAGAGCCATCGACTGTACTCCTATCCAAGCCCGTTGATCCTGCCTGAATTGTTCTGTCGCGACCGCGATTTGGCGTTCTCCGTCTCCGGTGGCCCTTATCGCAGCGTCGGCGGATCGACGGGCGGAGCATCCTTGCCACCAAGCCAAACCAGCATAGATAAAGAGCAAACCAGCCGATACTTTGGTCCAAAAAAGTATTTTATTACTGTGGGTAGCGTTGTCACCTTGGTTGGACTGATACTTCTTTTTAAGGTCATCGACAAAATCAATTTGGACCCCAGGTTCAACGTAGACGTGGCGGTTTGTGGATTTTTCTTGGCCCTCGCTATGTTTTTGCTGGGAGGATGGATTGTTTTTCGACTGCTCGGGCTTGTGACGTGACATAGAATCGTACCCATGAAACAACTTGAATACAGACAAGGGCCGGAGGCGTTGGATAACTTCAAGAAGCTTGCGACCGTGATTTTATAGGCTCCGGCCAAAAAGCAAAAGAAGCAGCCTAAGAAGCCTGCTTCTTCGCGGAAATCGGCGGACATTTCCCACGGCTCCTCAACCCACGTCTTTTTCCACAGCCTTCCACAAGAAAAATCCCACTTCTTGTGACGAACAACCTTGACCGAGAATTTCAGAAAGCTCAAGCTCTCTACATGCGCGAGGGCTCTCCCAATCCAGGCTCGACGAGCGATCTTCTCAACGACCCTCAGTCCGCAGCTAAGTCCTTACTCTGGAATATTTTACAAGTAAGTCCTTGCGGCTCAAGATTTTGCGCGGACCCTCACCCGATCCCTACTCCACAAGTGATTCAGAATCAAGATTTTAGGAAAAAGAACGAAAAAATGGAGAGCGATCAGGTCAGAGCTAAGTCCTTATTCCAGAATATTTTACATGCAAGTCCTTGCGGCTCAAGATTTTGCGGGGATTCAACCCTATCCCCACCCTGTAAGTTATTAAGAATGAATAATTTAGAGAAAGGGAGGGAAAAAAACAGGGGGTACCCCTAGTCCGGCTCGGCGAGTAGCTTCCCGAGGCGATCGAAGCGGGCTTCCCAGAGCGAACGGCGATCGGAGATCCAGCGCTCGACGACCGAGAGGCCTTTCGGTTCGACGCTACAGGTTCGGACCCGCCCCACTTTTTCGGTACGCACCAGGCCGCTTCTTTCCAGCACCTGCAGATGCTGCACGACCGCGGCCAGTGTGATGTCGAGAGGCTTGGCCAGCTTCGAGACGGAGACCGGCCCTTCGCTCAATCTCTCAATCATCGCCCGGCGCGTGGGATCGCCCAGGGCATGGAAGACGCGGTCGACTTGGACTCTTTGGGTGAGCATCGTGCCTTTCCAGTGCTCCTTGATCAGTGAGGCAAGATCAGTGGGCCAACTGCTTCGCGAGGTGGTCGAGCAACTTCCGCCAACCCTCTTCGCGTATCTGAGGACCATCGGCACCTTCGAAGAAGGCACCTTGCTCGGTGAAGATGAGATCGGTTCCGTGCCCGCTCGGTACGAGTTCTATCGTGGCGTGCGACGACGAGATCCGCTGATCGCCGAGCGTCATCGTATAGGCCATCACGATGCGGCGGTTGGGCACGATGTCGCGATACACCGTGTCGTTGGTGCAGGTGACGCCTCGCGCACGGAAGCTCGAACGCTCGCTGCCGCCAACGCGAAAGTCCATTTCGAATTCGTCCTGATTGAACTCCTTATCGGCGGCGAACCAGCGGCGTTTCTTGGCGGGATCCGAGAACGCCCCGAACACGCGCTCCGGGCTGGCGGGATAATTGCGCTCAATCACGAACGTGGCATGAATGACAGACCGCTGCTTCACGATGCTTCCTCTCTACGATTATTTGGGCAGGCCTTTTATGAACTCTTCGAGAACGTGGTTGAATTTCTCCGGTTCATCGACAAACAGAGCGTGTCCATCCCCTTCAAAGCGCTCCAACCGCAGCCTGTCGCCAAGTTTCGATTTCAGGAAATCGGCGGTTGCCTGCGACTCGGGCTGATAGGCAAAGAGCACCGGGCGATTCATCTTGGCCAATCCGGAAGAGAAGTCTTTTACCGCAATCATGTTGTAAATGAGCACGACAGCGGTGTCTGCTGGAACCTGGATGGAGGCATTGACGACGCTCTGCAGGTATTCGTCGGTCTGCGGCTTTTTGTACATGCTGCGGACAAAACCGTCCGCTTGCTTCTGGCGGTCCTGCTGGAGTTGGTTCATCCACCCGGAGAGGGCAGCGAACATCTCGGCGTTCTGTTTCTCCGAGAGATAACCGTCCACCAACACGAGGCCGCCGACGTTATCGGTGCCAAACTGTTCGGCATACTTCACCAACTCCCCACACGCCATCGACCAGCCGACCAGTACCGGCTTCTTCAGTCCAAGATGATCGACAAGTTCTTTGTAATCGCGGGAGCGGGTTTCGGGCAGATGACCCGACGGGGGCTTGTCACTCTCGCCCTGGGAGCGCGGATCGACAGCAATGACGTGATATGTCTTCGAGAACTCGTCGATTTGCTTCTGCCAGATCCAGGCCGGCATGGTCCATCCCGGAATGAAGACGATGGGACGTCCGCTGCCCGCTTCCACGTAGTGGATCCTGACGCCATCGGAGGTCTTGAAGAAATCGCTTTTGGCTTCCTGCGCGAAGACGCTCGGCGCTCCCAGGAAGCACATCAGGACTAAAGTTAGTCTCGTTCTCATGCTTTCTCTCCTGCTTCAAGCTGCCGGCTCGTAGCACAGGTAGACCTTACCATTGCCGAAGATACGTGTCTTGGTAAGCTTCAGTTTGAGCGGCTCCCGGATGCCGTCGAACATCGACCGGCCCTTCCCCAGAGCGACCGGGTCCACGATCATCTGGTACTCGTCGATCACGTGCTCCAGAGCCAACTGCGCGATGATGCTCCCGCTGCCCAGAATGGCCATGCCCGGACCGGATTCATTCTTCATCTTTCGGATTTCCGAGACGATGTCGCCCTTTACCAGGCTTGTATTGTTCCACGAGGTCTTGGTCAAGGTTCGCGAGAAAACGACTTTCGACATGCTGTTCATCCCTTTGGCCACCGCGGGATCATGTTGCTCGGCGACCGGCGTCGGCCAATAGCTCGCCATGAGTTCGTAGGTGACGCGTCCGCACAGTAACTCGCCTCCGCCGCTGGCGTTCTCGGCAACGAATGCAGAGTACTCGGGATCATCGTTCCCCGCATGCGCCCACCGGAAGTCTCCGTTGGGACCGGCGAAGTAGCCATCCAGGGTCACGTGGTTGAAAGCGATCAGTTTGCGCATGGTCTTTCTCCTTTGGCGGAAGCAGGGCGCGTCCTTTTTGTTTAGCACACGCTTAAGTATTATTCCGAACCTATAATTATTGTCAAGTGGATACTTAAGTTTTGTCGTATCGAGCCCCACAAGACCAAGTCGGGGAATCGAGCCGTTACGGACTCAACTTACTGGCTAGAAATACGAAATGCCCCGACCGATAGTCGGGGCATTTGGTTGAACCATGGATCTTGGACGCTGTCCTTCAACTCAAGGATAGCGCGCTGGACAGCCGTGTCAAGCAGATTCTAATTTGTCGAGTGACCTCGGAGGGCGAGGGAGTCGAACCCTAATGGCTGGTGAGCCACTCGACTGTTTGAAGGACAGCGTCCAGTACCCACTGGCAACACCCTCCAAACGTTGCCCTTCATCGGCCATTCTATGCGCCCGGTCCAACGAGAGGCCTCTGGTTTTCGTGATTAAAATCGGAACCATCCCAATCTGGGAACGTGCCTCAAACTTCTTTTTCGCCTTCGTCGGCGATGCCGATCTTGGAGAGGCGGTAACGCAGGGCGTTGCGGGACAAGCCCAGCAAGCGCGCGGCCTGGCTCTTGTTGCCATTGGCACGGCGCAGGGCTTCCTGCACCATTTCATCTTCCCATTTTTCCAACGTCATCCCTTCGGGAAGAAATCCGCCGGCGCCATTCGCGTCTTTTGCGGGACGTATATCTAAGTGGATGTCGGCCGGAGTGAGCACGCTGCCCTTCGCCAGAGCACACGCACGTTCGACGATGTTCTGCAGTTCGCGGACATTCCCCGGCCAATGATAATTCACCAGAATCTGCATCGCTTCGGGGGTAATGCCTTCGACGGGCTTGCCGGACTCTCCAGTGAAGCGCGAGATGAACAGGTTTGCGAGATCGGGGATGTCTTCCTTGCGCTCCCGCAGCGGCGCGATGTCGATGGGCACCACATTCAAGCGATAGTAGAGGTCTTCGCGGAACGTGCCCTGCTCGAGCGCTTCCCGCAGATCCTTGTTGGTGGCCGCGATCAGGCGCACGTCGACCTTTACGGTGCGTGTACCTCCGAGGCGCTCGAACTCGCGTTCCTGCAGCACGCGTAACAATTTCACTTGCGTGACCGGTGGCACGTCGCCGATTTCGTCGAGGAATAGCGTCCCTTTGTCCGCCAGTTCGAACTTGCCGGGCTTGCTGGCAACGGCTCCGGTGAACGCACCTTTTTCGAAGCCGAACAATTCACTCTCCAGAAGATTCTCAGGGATGGCGGTGCTGTTGATCTTGAGGAATGGGCCGGAAGCGCGGCGCGATTTTTCGTGAATAGCGCGCGCGATTAAATCCTTGCCCACGCCGCTCTCCCCGCCCAGCAGCACGGTGGCGTTGGTGGGCGCGACGCGCTCCACCGTCGCGAGCACTTCCTGCATCTTGGGGCTGCGCGCGACTACGTTGGGATGCGCATAGCGCCTGCCCAGGGCCTCCCTTAAAGACCGGTTCTCTTCGCGCAGATTGCGGACGTCCAGTTCTTTGTGGATGACCATCCGCATCTCGGTCAGCGAAAACGGCTTCAGCACGTAGTCGCTGGCCCCGGCCTTCATCGCCTCGACGGCGGTTTCGACGCTGCCGAATGCGGTCATCACAACCACTGGCAGAGCAGCGTTGTGTTGCTTGATGGTTTGCAGAAACTCCAGTCCATTCATGCCGGGAAGTTTGAGGTCGGTCAGAACCAGGTCGATGGAGTTTTCGCGCAGAAGTTTGAGGCCGGTCTCGGCGTCTTCAGCAGAGAACGTGGTGAAGCCGTCGTCGCCGAGATTCAACTCGAGCAGGCGTCGCATCTTAGCTTCATCTTCGACGATCAGAATCGCCGGCATGCGCGCGTCTCCCTCGATTCGCGGGGTCTCACGAGATCACCAGATGGGCCGTCTGCCCTGCGGCAACCTTGTCGCTGGCGGCTGGGAAAAATATCACAAAACGAGCGCCGGGACCCTGCGCGGCGCCCCCGGAACTGTCGGGGCTTTCAACCCGGATGCTGCCCTGATGCCCGTCAATAATCTTCGAAACGATGGAGAGTCCCAGACCTACGCCAGATTTCTTCGTGGTAACAAACGGATTAAATATTTGTTCCCGCAACTCCAGCGGAATTCCCGGCCCCGTGTCTTCGATGCGCACTTCGACTCCGTCTAGGTTGCCGCCGTTGCGATTGCTGGCCCGCGCTTTCCGGACTTGGACGCGCAGTTTGCCACCGCCGGCGCCCATGGCATCGTAAGCATTCTGCACAATATTAACGAATGCCTGCTCGCATAGGCTCTCGTCCAGGGGCACGAGTGGCAAATTGGCCCCATACTCTTTCTCAACCCGGACTGGCGCGCCCTTCCATAGTTGTGCGACATCATTCAATGATCGATCCAGGACGGTGGTGATGTCCTGCGGCGTCAGGTCAGCGTGCAAAGGGCGTGCGAAATCCAGGAAGCGTGTGACCAGCGCGCTGAGGCGGTTGGTTTCCGTCGAAATGTACCCAGCCAGTTCGGTGGCGAGCGGATTCGAAGCGCCAAGTTTCTGCGTGAGCATTTCCGCCGAACCTTTGATCACGCCCAAAGGATTGCGAATCTCGTGAGCGAGCCCCGCGGAAAGCTGGCCCAACGCGGCGAGGCGCTCGGAACGGCGGGCCTCAGCCTGGGCCAGTTCCAGGCGGCGGTTGGTCTCGGCCAAAGTCTCCGCCAATTCTTGATAACGCAACGTCTGGCGCCGGCTCTCAATGACGAAGCGGTTGACCACCATGGCCGCGAGGAAAAAGAAGACAATGCGGATCGCCAGCCGTCCATAATCCTCTGGCGTAATCTCGAACTCTTGCAACGCGGGATAGAGATAAGAACAGTAGACGACTGATGCCAGCGACGTCCACAACAAGGTGGCCCACGGGCCGAAATACTCCGCCGCGGTGATCGCGGGCAAGTAGTAGATGGGATAGTAGTAGCTATTGATCGGGGTTTCGCCGGTGTGGGGTAGCAGTAAAGTGGCCAATCCGATCTTGAGCAGCACAAGGTAAGCCGGGCCGCGGTGGGGCACGCGGGCGATCAGCCAGCTCTCTCCCAACTGGATCACGCCGAAGGCGAGCAGGATGAGCTGCTTGTGGTACTCCTCGATGGGCGGCAGCAGTGCCAAGGCCGCGAGCAGCACCAGCCACAAGACATCCATCCAGTTAATCGTCGGACGCTTGGCTTCGGTCATCTCGCTCGATCTCGATCTTTTGATGACTGCTCGGCGGGGAACGTCGCCGCCTCACAAGAATTACGCCGGGAGCAGTCGTCTCCCGGCGTAGCCGTTACTGATTTTGTGGTCCGCAAGTGCATTGCATGCGAACCCTATCACACCGCAAGAAAGCCGTCAGCGTCAATGTCCCTTCTTCGAAGGCGCCGGTTTCTGCTCTGGAGGCCGCGGCGCTGGCTTCGGCGCTGGCGGAGGAGCAGCAGGGCGCGCTTGATGCCACTGATTGAACTTCTGCTCCTGCTGTTGCTCCTGTTGCGGACTGCGCTCCTGCACTGGTGGCGTCGGCCGCACCAGTGGATGCGTCTCCTGGACCGGCGGCCTTGTCTGCTCCGATTGCGGTGGACGGAATTCGCGGTTCGCAGGTTGTGTGTTGCGATTCTCCTGCTGTTGCGCATTGCGGTTCTCCGGCGGCGGAGTTCCCTGCTGCTCGTACGTCCGCGGCTGCGTCGGCTGCATTGGCCGGACCTGGCTATTTCCGCCATTCGTCGGAGTGAAGGGTTTGAAGCCTTCCTGCGTCTGCTGCGGCCGTTGAGTCGTCGGCGCGGGCTGCGCGGGTCCCACGGGACGAACCAGCGCCTGCTCGTTCAGATGTCCACCCGCCTGCACCTGCCGCTGCTCCATCGAGCGCGGAGGCGGCGGAGGCGTCCGGACGGCAACCACCGGACGGCTGATCACTGCTGCCGGCGGCCGCACGGAGACAGGCCGTCCTGCCCCAATCACGCTGGTGCGGATCGGCTCAGCGTGCGCGATATGGCTCACAGGTGCAGAGGCAATCTCTTTAGGATCGACTCTCATCACGTTCCCCGCCACGGGCCGGGCATTCACAAACGTGTCATGCGAGACGACCGTCACTCCGTTGTTTACGTGCTGATTGACGTAGGTAATGTTGTTGATCGTCGTGCTCTTGTTGACGATGACCGTGTTGTACACATTCGTGACCTTCGTGACCGTCACCGCCGTATTGGTGATGTTCACGTTGTTCACGTACGCGCGGCTCACGTGGTATCCGGGCAGGTAGACTTCTCCCGGAGCGAGCGGGAACCATCCCACGCCAACGCCAGCCGAGAACCGGAAGCCCGGGCCGCCACCCACGAACGCGACCAGCGCCGGAGCCCAGACCGGCCGGACGACAACCGGTCCCGGCACCCAGAACCATCCTCCGTTCACCGACGCCCAGCGACCGTAGTGGAAGGGCGCGAATCCCCATGGCTCGTCTTCAACCCAGGTCCAGCCCCACGGACCGACGTAAATCCAGTGACCGAAGCGATAGGGAGCCCATCCCACGACGACCGCGCGCGGACGCCAGCAGGGACCGTAGCCGGCCACATAGCTCCAGTCGCCGGATTCGTCGAGGTCTTCATAGCCAGTCATCTCGCGCGAAACGTAATTCGCGGAATCGGCGTGGTCTTCGCGATCGTCACGCTCGAAGGCCCAGCTCTCGAAGTCATCTCGGTCGGGAATCTGTCCGAGATCGTAGTCCAGATGCTGCTCGTTCCCGGTAAAGGTGGCCGACTGACCGGCGACCACGTTGTAGGTAAGCCCTCCACCAGTAACGCGGCCGCGACCGTGCCAGACGTCGGTGATGGTCTGACTGCCGTCCTCGCTCACGTCTACGCGGTACTCACCCGGCTGCAAGATGCTAAGCGCGATGTTGGGCGTATCGATCTCGTAGTTGTCTTCGTCATCGACGTGACGCACACGGAGAATGATCGATCCCTGCGCGAGGCGGATCTGCGTAGTTCGGTCGTCGAGAGTCAGGAACGTGATACCGGTCTTTGCGCCTAGGCGGATCGCGGTCGAACCAATGTGAACTTCGGCGCGGGAATTCTCGTCGGACCAAAGGTCGTCGCCGGTGACCATGGGCCGATTGGGAACGCCGGAGACCCAGTCATCTTCGCCCGCTGGACGAAACGAGATTGACCCTTGCGAGAAATTCAGCCGCGCGACGCGACCCGGAGGATCCTGATCCTGATCCTGATTCTGATCTTGATTCTGAGAATCCACATCATCCTGCGCCTTCGCGATGGTCGAGACCTGCGGCACAAAAGCAAAGCTCGCCAGTACCAGCAGCCAGACCCACAACTTGCGTGTTTTCATAGGTTAAGCCCCGACGGAATCGAAGTCCGTGTCGCTTGATTTTACCGACAAGCGTGTAAACACAATAGAGACGGTTTAGTTTCCTGGAGGTGGAAGTGCTTGGACCGAGCGGACTTGCGTGGATTGAAATTCGAAGATTTGTCCTCCTGAGCAACACGAAGGACCTGTGCATTCGCTGGCAGCATTGCGCTTTCGGCAAATGCACAGATCCTTCGGCCCGCAAAAAGCGCGGGCCTCAGGATGACACGCGAATCGTTCAGTTTTTCATCTTCGGGCGCTCGCAGGTATCGACGATCTTGGTGGGATCGATCGCGTCTTTGTCCACCTGCTCTTCCAGAATCTTTCCGTCTTTGCCGATCAGGAAGTTCACGCGGCGGGGAGCCTGGTATTCGTCTTTGTAGATCCCGTATTCGTGGGTTACTTTGCCGCCCCAGTCGCTGAGAAGAGGGAAGGTTACTCCGATTTGGTCGGCGAAGGCTTTGTTGGCGAAGGCACTATCCATGCTCACACCCAGGACCTGGGTGTCGGCAGCTTCCAGCCTCTTCAAGTTCTGCTGGAAGTTTTTCATTTGCTGCGTTCAACCACCGGTAAAAGCGAAGATATAGAACGCCAAAACGACGTTCTTCTTGCCGCGGTAGTCGCTCAACTTCACGTCTTTGAGGTCGTTGCCGTCAAAGTGTTTCAGCGTGAAATCCGGCGCCATGTCGCCGACTTTCGGCATGCTCGAACCCTCCTTCTTGGTTTGCGCGAACGTTGGGAATGCCGTGGTCATCGCCAGCAGCAACCCCAGCGCTAGAATCCCGAAGCGTTTTCTATGCATTGAACTCCTCCCATTGGAGTGATGGATTGAGCATACCCTTCCGGGATCACACGGTAAACCGGGGAGTACCTAACTAGTGTGACGGTACGCATTGCCCAAACCACCGGCAAAACAGTAAAGTTCTGTTCGGAGCCGGTTGCGACAAAGCAAGGCGTGGCTCCGCGGCCGGGACCCGAAAGACGCCATGAGCATCACCACTCTGAACGACATTTTCTTCGCCGCGGTGGAACGCAATCTGGACCGCATCATGCTGTACCGTGATGCCGGGAAGTGGCTGCCGATTTCCTCGCGAGAGTTCGGCATCGGCGTCGCCAGAACCGCGCGCACACTGCACAGCTGGGGCATCCGAGCGGGGGATCGCATTGCGATCCTCAGCGAGAATCGTCCCGAGTGGCCCACCGCCGATATTGCCAGCCTGCTATTGGGAGCCGTGACGGTCCCGCTCTATACCACGCTCACGCCGGAACAGACCGCGTTCGTCCTGAACGACTCGGGCTGCCGCACCATCTTTCTGTCGTCCGACCAGCAACTGCATAAGGTCTTGTCGATCCTGCCCCAGACGCAGATTGAGAAAATCGTCGTCATGGATCCGGTGGAGTTCAACGGCGATCTGGCTCCGTTCGCCGGCAAGTGCGTAACCATGAACAACCTCACGCTGCAGGGCCCGGAAAACCTCGGCGCCGAGATCGAAACCAAGGCGCGCTCCATCGGCCCTGATGATCTGGCCACGATCGTCTACACCTCAGGAACGACGGGCACTTCCAAAGGGGCGATGCTGACCCATGGCAACGTCGCTTCGAACATCCAATGCTCGCTGCTCGGCTTCAACATGCGGCCCGGACTGATCAGCATTTCGTTCCTGCCGCTCTGCCACATCACGGCGCGTCACGTGGACTTTTCGATGCTGTATCACGGGGTAACGCTGGCTTACTGCCCGTTTCTAGACCGGCTGCCGGCGAGCCTGCTCGAAGTACAGCCGTCCGTTTTTGTAGCGGTGCCCCGGGTATACGAGAAGATTTATGCCCAGGCCAAGCAGAAGGCCAAGGGCCTGCCCAAGAGCGCCATTTTCGATTGGGCTCTTTCTGTTGGGAAAAACCACAAGCCGGAAATTCTTGCCGGAAAGACTCCCACCTCGCGCAGTTGGAAGCTCGCAAACAAGCTCGTGTTTTCGAAGATTCGCCAGGGCATGGGCGGAAAGGTCGAGACCTTTATCTCTGGCGGTGCACCGCTAGGGCGCGAACTGGCCGAGTGGTACGCCGCGGCCGGCATTCGCATTCACGAGGGCTACGGGCTCACCGAAACGTCTCCTGTGATCGCGGTGAATACGCCGATCAATCACCGCATTGGAACCGTGGGCAAGACGCTGCCGAATCTGGAGGTTCGCATCGCGGAGGATGGCGAAATTCTGGTAAAGGGCCCGTCGGTATTCAAAGGCTACTGGAACCGCCCGGAGGAAACCAAGGCGGCGCTGGTCGACGGATGGTTCAAGACCGGCGACATCGGCAACATCGACGCCGACGGATATCTTTCCGTCACCGACCGCAAGAAAGACCTGATCAAGACTTCCGGCGGAAAATTTGTCGCGCCGCAGCCCATCGAGAACTCGCTCAAGCTCAGCCCTCTGGTCGGAATCGCCGCCATCCTCGGCGACCGGCGCAAATTCCCGGCGGTCATGATCTCGCCCAACTTTTCTCTGCTGGAAGAATGGGCGCGGGAGAACAGTGTTCCGTTCGCTTCACGGGCGGAACTGATCGCCAACCCGAAGGTGCAGGCGCTCTACGAAGGGATCGTCGAAGGCATCAACGGCAATCTGGCACGATTCGAGAAGCTGAAGCGTGTGTTATTGGTGGCGGACGAATTCACCCCCGACAATGGCGTTCTGACGCCGACGATGAAACTGAAAAGACGCGTGATCGAAGAACGCTACAAGAAGCAGATCGATGAACTGTACGCACAGGCGGAAGCTACGGCCGTGCCGTAGGCAAAGGTAACGCCGGCATCCCTTCGACTTCGCTCAGGGCAGGCTTCGCCGGCTGTCCCGTGGGCGTCTCGCCCTCGGAGGTGCGGGTTCCCAGCCGCCGGGACGGCGGCGCTACAATAGATTCCATGTCGGACTCATTGATAATTGCCGGACGCACCTTCCGCTCGCGCCTGATCGTAGGCACGGGAAAATACAAATCCTTCCAGGAAACGGCGCGCGCACTCGAGGCCAGTGGCGCGGAGATGGTGACGGTCGCGGTGCGCCGTGTGAATCTCGACCGCAGCAAGGAGTCGCTGCTCGACTACATCGACGCCAAGAAATATTTTCTGCTGCCCAACACCGCCGGATGCTACACCGCTGACGAGGCCATCCGCGCCGCTCGCCTGGGACGCGAAGTCGGGCTCTCCGACTGGGTCAAGCTCGAAGTGATCGGCGACCAGGCCACACTGTATCCCGATGTGCAGGCGACGCTCGAGGCCACGCGTGTGTTGGTGAAAGAAGGCTTCACGGTGCTTCCCTACACTTCAGACGACATCGTTTTTGCCAAACGACTGATTGATGCGGGTGCAGCCACGATCATGCCCCTGGGCGCGCCCATCGGCAGTGGTATGGGCATTCAGAACCAGGCCCACATCCGCATTCTGCGGGAAATGATCACCGGCGTTCCGCTGATTGTGGACGCAGGAGTGGGCACGGCCTCAGATGCCGCGATCGCGATGGAACTCGGCGCAGACGCCGTACTGATGAATACCGGCATTGCGAATGCTCAGGATCCCGTGCTGATGGCCGAAGCCATGCACCACGCGGTGCTGGCAGGACGCCAGGCGTACCTTTCGGGCCGGATGCCGAGGAAGCTGTACGCCACTGCGAGTTCGCCGATCGAAGGAGTTGTGCGCTAGAGTTTCGCCGCCTGCCTCTCTCGATCACCCTCTCGTAGAGACGGTTGCTTGCAACGTCTCTCTCGCCATCGTCCGTAATGCCGCCGGCAGAGACGTAACAAGTTACGTCTCTACAACAAAAGAGGGCAGCTCTCGCTGCCCTCAATCTGCTTTAATCCGTGAACCAACCTACATCATCTTGACGCTGGCCACGTGCATGGAGTCTTTTTCCACGGTGCCGGTCACGGTGACGTGATGTCCTTCGTGACCCTTCAGGGCATCCTGGTTGTCGACGGCGAGGACCTTCGAATCACCATCGGTGACGATGACCATCTTCTCACCGGCAGCCACGCACTTCTTAGTGCACGCCTCGCCTGCCGCATTGGCGCCCTTGGCACCGCATTTGGCATCTGTGATCCAACCGTTGACGGTCGTGCTCTTGCCCATATCATCAAACGCCATCGCCGACAGGGCGAACACGAAACTTAACGCGAGACAAATCAACAGAACTTTTCTCATGGCCGGTTTTTCTCCTTTTGGAAGTTCAGATTGCGGCCCCAAACCGCAAACCCGCTCTACGTCGCAGATCGTGCTGTCCCCTTCAGGAACAGCCATCCCCGCTAGATTGTGAGATGAGGCAACGGAAATATACCACAGAGGCGCCGCGACATTGTCAGCCGGGATATAAAACCAGTACTCAGAAGTTGCATGCCAGGAAAACGGGGAGTCTATTTTTTCGCGGAGTGCGTTGCTGGCGGCGTGGTTTTCGCTGGAGCCGGCGGGACGTAGACGTACTCTCCCGGCTTGGCGTAGCCCAACTGTTCGCGCGCCTCTTTTTCGATCGACTTCTGATCGCTCTTCAAGCCCTGAATCTGCTGGGTATAGCGGTCGTTCTCCACTTGCACCTGCACAATCTGTTTGCGCAAAGCCTCGTACTCGGCTCGCTTCTGCTTGTAGACCACCATGCCGTTCGCGCCGAACATAACGTGGACAAACAAAGATGCGGCCAATACGGTCACGGCAATCGTGGCAATGCGCCGCCGCAGCGGGTAGATGCGGACTACCATCGGGCGAACCCGCTCAATCCACGAAGCGGCAAAGGCCTCCGCCTGCGGCGCGCGATCGACCACCGCACGCAACCCGTCTTCGGGGCGCGGAAACCTCGGGATTCTTGAAAAAGACGTCAAGGCAAACACCTCTACTCGAAAATCCAATGCTTCGCGGCCGTGCTCAGCTTCTCCAAGCCTTTCTGGCTGCGCGCCTCCGTATAAACGCGTACCACAGGCTCGGTTCCCGACAACCGGTAACAGACCCAAGACCCGTCGCTGAAGACCAGCTTCAATCCGTCGGTGCGGACGACCTGGCTGACCGGGTGGCCGCAGAAATCCTTCGGATCTTGCCGTAACTTCTCAGTGAACTTGGCCTTGACCTCGGGCGTCAAGCGGAAGTTCTGCCGTTCCGGGTAGTAGGAACCAACTTGGTTACATATCGCCTTCAATTGTTCGCCCAGCGACTTCCCGCGGCGGGCCACGGCTTCGCAGCACAGCAGGCCGGCCAGCATGCCGTCCTTCTCGGGAACGTGGTGGCGGATCGACAGGCCCGCGCTCTCTTCCCCGCCGATTGCGATCTTGTCCTGCATGATGAGTTCGCCGATGTATTTGAAACCCACGGGAGTCTCGTGCAACTCGACTTCGTGATGCTGAGCCAGGGCATTGATCAAATTGGTGGTCGCAACCGACTTCGCCACGCCGTTCTTCCACCCACGGCTCTCGACGAGATAGTCGAACAGCAGTGCGATCACGTAATTGGGCTGCAGGAAAGTTCCGTCGGCATCGACGATTCCGAAGCGGTCGGCGTCGCCGTCGGTGGCAATGCCGATCTGGGCCCCGGTTTCGCGCATTTTTTTGCGAAGGTCTTCGAGCAGATGATCATCGGGTTCGGGCGCGTGTCCGCCGAACAGGACGTCGCGGTAGTCGTGCACGGTGGCAACCTGCACACCGGCACTGCGGAGCAATTCGTCGGAATATCCCCGTGCCGAGCCCCACATGGGATCAAATGCCACCCGCAGATTTGCTTTGCGAATGACTTCCAGATCGACGATCTCAGCCAGTCGCTTTTGGTAGCCCGGCTTGGGATCCAGGCTGGCCTGCGCTGCGGGTGCGCTGCTGGAAGCCTTTGCCGAGGCAACGTCGCCCGCAACAATCTCAGCTTCGATCTTCTTCGTGACCTCGGGCAACGCGGGGCAACCGTCGGGCGTCGAAAACTTGATTCCGTTGTATTCCGGGGGATTATGCGAGGCGGTGAAATTGATCACTCCATCCGCCTTGTTCTGAGCGACTGCATGGGCAAACGCTGGTGTAGGCGCGGGTTCGGCCACCACTAGCGGTACGATTCCCTGTGCGCTGAGGATTTCCGCCGCCATCGAGCAGAAGGTTTCGCCCAAAAACCGCGGATCGCGTCCCACGATGACCCGCGCACCTTGCGGCTTCTGGGAAGCCACATAGCGCGCGATTCCACCCACGGCCCGCCGCACGTTGGCGAACGTAAACTCCTCGGCCATCACCGCCCGCCATCCCGATGTGCCAAACTTGATTTGCGTGAGCATATTCGACCTCATTCTATGGCAACCAGTGCTAATCTCTCCCTCGACAAGCCGAAAGCCGATGGCTGAGAGCTGACGGCTGATTTTATATGACTGACAAACGAATCGTCCTATCCACTGCGGGGTCCGAAGAGGAAGCCCGCAAGATCGCCCGCCATCTGGTTGAGCACCAGCTCGCTGCCTGCGTCAACATCGTCCCGCAGATTGAATCGATCTACCGTTGGGAGGGCAAGGTAGAATCGAACCGGGAATGGCTATTGCTGATCAAGACCACGGCCGAGAAATTTCCGGCTGTGCGTGACGCCATTCTGGAGTTGCACTCCTACGAACTCCCGGAGTGCATCTCGATCAGCATCGAAGACGGTGGCCCGGAATACTTGGATTGGCTGGCGAATTCGCTGAAGAATTGAGCCACCGGCGATATGGTTTTGGCTTGATCCGTGTTAATCCGCGAAATCAGTGGCCGAGAAGTTCTATATGGCATTCAGCGCTTGATCCAGATCATCCAGAATGTCATCCACGTCTTCGATCCCCACGGAAATCCGAACCAAACCGTCGGTGATGCCGATGGCCTTGCGGCCCTTCACGCCGAGCGCCGCGTGAGTCATGGTTGCGGGATGCGAGATCAATGTCTCGACGCCCCCGAGCGATTCGCCTAGAGAGCAAACTCGCACTTTCTTCAGCATCTTGTTCGCATTCTTCAGAGAGCCCGTCTCGAACGTGATCATCGCTCCGAAGCCGCTCATCTGCCGCCGCGCGAGGTTGTGCTGCGGATGGTCCGGCAGACCCGGGTAGAAGACTGCTTTCACCTTTTTGTGCTTCGAAAGAAAATCGGCCACAATGCGCCCGCTGCGGTCGTGAATCTCCATGCGGGCCGCCAGCGTCTTCACTCCGCGCAGCACCAGCCAGCATTCGAACGGAGAAAGAATCGCGCCGGCCGCCTTCTGCAGGAAAGCCAACTGGTCGGCGTGTTCTTGTTGGGCGCACATCACGACGCCGCCCAGGCCGTCACTGTGGCCGTTCAAGAACTTGGTGGTGGAGTGCACCACCATGTCCGCTCCCAGCGCGAGTGGTTGCTGGAAATATGGAGACATGAACGTGTTGTCGACGACGAGCAAAACCTTTTTGCGGCGGCAGATTTGGCTGATCGCTATGAGGTCGCTTAGCCGCATTAACGGATTCGTCGGGGTCTCCACGTACACCATCCGGGTATTCTTGCGGATGGCGCTTTCCACGTTGGCGGCGTCGGAAGTGTCGACATAAGAAAATTCCATCCCGAAGCCAGTCATGACGTTGTTGAACAGGCGGGGCGTTCCTCCATACAAATCGTTGCCGCAGACCACATGGTCGCCGGATTTCAGCATGCTGACGATGGCATTGATCGCCGCCATGCCGCTGCCAAACACGCGGGCCGCAACGGCACCTTCGAGCGCGGCGAGATTCGTCTCCAACCGCGCGCGCGTTGGGTTCGACACGCGGGAGTACTCGTATCCCTTGTGCTCGCCGATTCCCTGCTGGACATACGTCGAAGTCGGATAGATGGGCACCGTAACCGCCCCGGTCAAAGGATCGGGCTCTTGCCCACAGTGAATGGCGCGCGTGGCAAAACCTGGCTCTTTCGTTTTTTTCATGAGTCTGAACCCGAGAGATTTGCAGCCCCAGAATTCATATCGCTAGATGCCGCCCTCAAAAATCTTCTTCGATAAATACCGCTCTGCCGAGTCTGGAATGATGGTCACCATGCGCTTTCCTGCGCCCAGCTTCTTCGCAACTTCCAGCGACGCAAACACGGCGGCTCCTCCGCTCGATCCCGCCAGCACCCCCTCCTTCGCTGCCAGCGTCTTCACCATGCTGAACGCGTCATCATCCGTCACCATCATCACTTCATCGCACACCGAGCGGTCAAACGTCTTGGGAGTGAAACTCGTGCCGATGCCTTCCACCTTGTGCGGCCCCGCCTGCCCCCCACCCAGTGTCGACCCTTGTGTTTCGACCGCATAGGCCAGTACCGCGGGCGACTTCTCCTTCAAGTAGCGGGCGATCCCAGAGAACGTTCCGCAGGTGCCGCAACCGAGCACAATGGCGTCCACTTTTCCGTCCATCTGTTCGAAGATTTCGTGCGCCGTGGTCTCGTAGTGATAGTCGGGATTGGCAAGATTCTCGAACTGTCCCGCCATAAACGCAGACGGATCGCTGGCCACGAGCGCCTTCGCCTGCTGGATGGCGCCCTGCATGCCCTCGACGTCAGGAGTGCGAAATACCTCGGCGCCGAGGGCCCGCATGATCGTGACCTTCTCCTCGGAGAAGCGCTCCGGCACAAACAGCCGTACCTTGTAGCCGCGGTTCACGCCGATCAGCGCGAGGCCGATCCCAGTGTTTCCCGCAGTCGCCTCAACAATCGTTCCGCCGGGCTTAAGCTTCCCTTCCTGCTCCGCGCGCCGGATGATGCCAATGGCCGCGCGGTCCTTCACGCTGCCGCCCGGGTTCAGGTACTCCAGCTTGGCGAACACATCGGCCGATCCGGCCGGAACCAGCCGCTTCAACTGCAACATGGGAGTTTCGCCGACCAGTTGGGTGATGTCGTCGGCAACGCGCAGGCGGGACATTTCAGAAGTTTTCGAAATCACCTTACAGGGTAAGGGGAGGTGTGCAGGATCGTCAATTACGGAGGGCCAAGCGAAAGTCCCGGCACCTCAGGCTATAATTACGCCTCCCGATACAGAAAGGAATCGCATGCGACGCTTCGCCGCAGTGCTGTTAATCATCAATCTGATTGTTCCATCGCTCGCTCTAGGCGCCGATGAGGCTGCGCTGGCGGGCTATTCGTCCCGGTCCAGCCAGACCGAGCGCGAGTGGGAAGCGAAGTTTCGCGCGATCCCTGATCCGGCCAATCTCAAGGAATACATGCAGCGTCTTAGTGCGCGCCCGCACCACGTCGGGTCGCCCTACGACAAGGAAAACGCCGAATGGATTCTGGCCCGCTTCAAGGAATGGGGACTCGACGCGCACATCGAAACCTTCGACGTCCTTTTCCCAACGCCCAAGGTTCGCGTGCTGGAGATGATCGAACCCACGAAGTTCACCGCCAAACTCGAAGAACCGGCTTTGGCGGTCGATCCCACATCGAATCAGAAATCAGAACAGCTTCCCACCTATAACGCGTATTCGATCGACGGCGACGTGACCGCCCCGCTCGTCTTCGTGAACTACGGACTGCCCGAAGACTACGAGAAGCTCGACCGGTTGGGAATCTCGGTGAAGGGCGCGATCGTGATCGCGAAGTACTACCAATCGTGGCGTGGCGTGAAACCCAAAGTCGCGGCGGAGCACGGTGCCATTGGCTGTCTGATCTATTCCGAGCCGAAGGATGACGGCTACACCCGTGACAACGTATTCCCGCTGGGCCCGATGCGCAATCCGGACGGCGTGCAGCGCGGCAGCGTGATGGACTTCGCGTCGGCCAGTCCAGGAGACCCGTTGACTCCCGGCATCGGAGCCACGCCCGGCGCGAAGCGGCTTGCATTGAAGGACGCGAAGAGCATCACAAAGATTCCCGTTTTGCCGATTTCCTACGGGGACGCCCAACCTCTTCTGGCCGCGCTCAAAGGCCCCATGGCACCCGAGGAATGGCGCGGAAGTCTCCCGATCTCCTATCACGTGGGTCCAGGTCCGGCAAAGGTCCATCTCAAAGTGGAATTCAACTGGGACACGAAACCGGTGAACGACGTCATCGCGAAAATCGCGGGCAGCGTCGCGCCCGACGAGTGGATCATCCGCGGCAATCATCACGACGCATGGGTAAACGGTGCCGAGGATCCCTTATCCGGCCAGGCTCCTCTGCTGGAAGAAGCACGCGCACTGGGGATGCTGCTAAAGCAGGGCTGGAAGCCGCGGCGCACCATCATCTACGCCGCATGGGACGGCGAAGAACCCATGCTGCTCGGGTCAACCGAATGGGTCGAGGCGCATGCCGACGAACTGCGCCAGCACGCCGCCGTCTACATCAACACTGACGGCAACGACCGCGGCCTGCTCGGCATGGGCGGGTCGCACACCCTCGAACAGTTCATCAACGGAGTGGCGCGCGACATTGAAGACCCGGAAACCAAGCTGACCGTCTGGCAGCGGCTGCAATTGTCGAAAATTGCGCAAGCGAAGTCCGCCGACGACCGCAAAGAATTGCGGCAGCGGGCCGATCTACGTATCAACGCGCTCGGTTCCGGCACCGACTTCACGGGTTTTCTCGATCACATCGGCGTCGCTACGCTCGACATGGGATACGGTGGCGAAGACGAACAGGGCATCTACCACTCCATTTACGACGACTTTTACTGGTACATGCACTTCTCTGACTATGATTTCGTCTACGGCCGCGCCTTGTCGCAAACAGTCGGGACCTCGGTGATGCGGCTGGCCGACGCTGAAATCCTGCCCTTTGATTTTGTGGATTTTGCGGACACGATTCAGAAGTACACCAAGGATCTGGAGAAGTTGCTGGCGGACAAACAGGAAGAAATTCGCGAGCGCAACCAACAGATAGACGAAGGCGTCTTCAAGGCGACGCTGGACCCCAGGCGACCTACGGTCGCACCGCCGCGAGAAGAAATTCCACCGCACCTGAACTTCGCCCCCATGCAGAATGCGGGAGAATCGCTAACACGCAGCGCAGAGCACTACCGGCAGGCCCTTTCGCACAAACAGGCCACGCTGAGCGAGATCCAGATCGACTCGCTTCGCGCCTTGAACCAACAACTGATCGAGAGCGAGCGCAAACTGACCAACGATGACGGGCTCCCGCGGCGTCCGTGGTACAAGCACCTGCTGTATGCTCCCGGAGTTTATAGCGGATACGGGGTGAAGACCGTCCCCGGCGTGCGGGAAGGCATTGAACTGAAGAAGTATGCCGAGGCGGAGCAGGAAATCGTACGAGTGGCGAAAGCTCTGGAAGAAGAATCGGCTCTGATCGAGTCAGCCGCGAAGAGACTCGAACACTAGTAAACTCCGGGTGCCCCATTTCTCGCGTTTTTTGCGAGAAGTGGGGGTTCGGGCTTACTTGCTCCCTGCAGCGGCCGGTTGCGCTCCGGCGTAATATCCGCTCTTGGTGCGCACCATCATCTTGCCGTGCCCCTTGGCCTTGGCCTCGACGCGGATCTGCCGGAAGCCGCCGTTTCCCCTGGGATTCGTCGGCTTGTACCCAATCGCGTACTGGTTCCGAATGTCGGCCGCGACGGTCCGGCTGATCGCATCCACTTCGTCCAGCGTCTTGGGGAAAAATGCGATCCCGCCTGTGTGCTGCGCGATGATGTCCAGCGCTTTCCTGGCCCGCTTGGGATGTTCCTCGTCCCCAAGGATCCCAATGGCATACACTGACGGGCCGTTTTCTTCCTGCAGGTGCTTCACCGCCTGCTCCAGAGTCTCGTTGCTGGCGTTATCCTCGCCGTCGGTCACGACAAACAACACCTTCTTCTCGAGGTGGGCGAAACGCTTCAGATGCTCGGCCGACGCGACCACCGCATCATAGAGCGCGGTGCCTCCGCGGGCATCAATCTTTTCCAGCGCTTCCTTCAACTTCAGCAGGTCATTGGTGAAATCCTGGTCGAGATAGTACTCATCGTTAAAATTCACCACGAAGACTTCGTCCTTGGGATTGCTTGAGCGCACCAGATTGAGAGCGGCCTGGTTCACCTTGCCGCGCTTCTCGCGCATCGATCCCGAATTGTCGATGACGATGCCCATCGCCACCGGAATATCCACGTGATGAAACGAAATTATGTTTTGCGGCTTGCCGTCTTCGAACACGGTAAACGCGCCGCGGTCGAGTGTGGTGACGATATGCTGCTTATCGTCGATCACGGTGGCATGCAGCAGGACTTCGTCCACGTCTTTGCGGAAGACGAAGACTCCCTGGTCATTGAGCTTCTTGTCCTGATCGTCCTGCGTTTTCGGCGGGGTAGTTGTTTCGGATGCCGGCGTGGCGGAGGAAGGCGGAGCCGGCGTGGATTCTTTCTGAGGCGGGGCGGCCTGTGGCCAGGCCAGCAACTCCACCCCGGCCCAAATCACAAGCATGAACAGCACAACCCTCGCGGCCCTATTGCTGTGGCGCGTAATATCCCGTCCTGGCATACACCCGTAGAGGCGGCAATCCTTTCGGTGGCAGCAACTTCACTTTTATCTTACGCCATTTGCCGTCGCGCACCACTTTGCTCGGACGGTATCCCAGGACATACTGATTGCGCAGTTCGACTCCAATCTTCGTCGCCACATCGCCTAGATCGTTGGGATTGTCGATGGTAAACGCCCGTCCCCCGGTCAGTTCCGTGATGTCGCTCAGCAGTTGCGGGCCCAGGCGTTCTTCCATGGCGGAGGCGTAACGGTCATAAATGCCGATGGCGTAGATCATCACGTCGGCTTCCTTCACCAGAGACTTAATCTCCCCTTCCGTGTACCGGCTGTGATTGTCTCCTCCGTCAGAGATGATCAGCAGGGCTTTCTTTGCGTACTTGGCCTGCCGCATCTTGCTCACGCCCATGTAGATGGCGTCGAGCAGCGCCGTGCGATGCCGGGGCACGGCGAAAACCAGCTTGTTCTGGATCTCGTCCACCGAACTGGTGAAGTCGCTCACGGTCTCCGGTTCGTCGGAGAAAGTGATCATAAAGAACTCATCCTGCGGATTCGCCGTCTTGAAGAACTCGATGACTGCGTCTTTGGCGCGGTCCATCTTGCTGCTCATGCTGCCGCTGGAATCGAAGATGACGCCCAGCGACACCGGAGCATCCTCGCTGGAAAACGTGCGAATCTCCTGGGAAGAGTTGCCTTCGTAAAGCTGGAAGTTTTCCTTGTCCAGTCCCGTCACTAGCCGGTTCATGGGGTCGGTGATCGTCACCGGGACCAGCACCAGATCCACGTCGACTTTCAGCGGGCGCACGTGTGCGCTAAGGCCGGTGGTCGTTGCGAGGAGTTCGGGCTTAGGGGGCTCCGGCGGCTTCTCCACCTCTCGCGGTGTAATGTGAACGTCATTGACGTCGGTTTGTGCGAACGTGGGCACGCACAGCGACGCGAATGCCACGAGAGAGATGGAAAAACACAACCACAGGTTGGTGGTAACGAGATTTTTGCGCAGCCGGGTCGGAGTCGGGTCCCAGGGGAGAACCTGACAGCCACTTCGAACTAGGGCCATCGGGTGAGATGACCAGCGCCCAACGTATAGGCGGGCCATAAATACCTCATCTGACGCGGATGTTAGCACAGCTTTCGCCCTGCGCGGCACAGATTTTGTCAAAACTCAGAGACAAATCCCGCAACCGCCACCTTCGTTGTTATTTGTGAGCAAAGGGTTGCCCGCGAGACGCGCCGTACTACAGTTTTTTGGAGGCGTCATCCCGAAAATGCGCCGCCGTTCACCCCGCGAGAGATATTCCTCTCGCCTGAAGAATGACTCCGCTCAGCTTGGCTCCGGTCCGTGCATTCCCGGGAAATGCCGCTAACTTGTTACAATCAAAAGTTTCCCATGGCAGACATACTTCCCTTCCGTGCTCTCCGCTACGACTTGCAGCGAGTTTCTGCTTCGCAGGTCGTTACTCAACCCTACGACAAGATCACCCCCGCGATGCAGGACCGCTACTCCGCCGCCAGCCCCTACAACCTAGTGCGCATCATCCTCGGCCGTCGCGAGTCCGGAGACAACCCCTCTCACAACGTCTACACCCGGGCCGCCTCATTCGCCCGGCAGTGGCGGAACGACGGGATCCTTCGGCAGGACTCAGCCCCCTCGATTTATACCTACTCGCAGACCTTCGCCGCTCCGTCGGGAACCACGTTCGAGCGCCGCGGATTCATCGCCCTGGGCCGCGTGGAAGACTACGCCGCCAAAGTTGTCTATCGGCACGAGCAGACGCTCTCCAAGCCGAAGGCCGACCGCCTCGACTTGCTTCGCACCACTCGCGCGCACTACGAGCAACTCTTCCTGCTCTATGAAGATTCTGGGGAGATCGCTTCCCTGCTGACGCCCAAGCCCGGCACCGCCCCCACGATCGACGTAGCCGACGAATACGGAGTCGCCCACCGCGTCTGGCAGATCTCGGATGCTGACGCCGTCGCCTCTGTTCAGGCAAAGATGCGCGATAAGAAACTAGTCATCGCCGACGGCCACCACCGCTACGAGACTGCGCTCAACTTTCGCAACGAATGTCGCGCAGCCGCGGGAGCAGGCTCTAACCATCAGGCGCCCTACGAATTCGTGATGATGACCTTCGTCAATATGAACGATCCGGGACTACAGGTGCTCCCGACGCACCGCGTCGTGCATTCCCTCGAGTCCTTCTCGGTGGATGAGTTTCAGAAATCCAGCAGCGCTTTCTATGAAATGGAAGATGTCGATCCGTCGCTCGATGCGGCCCGCGCCAACGCGCTGCTGCGCGAGCGGGGCCGCACGGGAACCGCGCTGCTGGCCGTCACCGCCAACCGTGCTTTCATGCTGCACTCCCCAAAGCCCGCGGGCGCCAAGTTCTTTGCCGGGCTCTCCGCTCGTCAGCAAGCCCTCGATGTCGTCCAACTGCACAAATGCCTGCTCGAAGGCGTGCTGAAGCTTTCCGAAGAATCCATCCGCAACCAACAGAATCTCTCTTACCTGCGCGATGCCTCCGAGGCTCTGGCCCAGGTCCGCAAGGGCGCGGCCAACATTGCATTCCTGATGAACGCTTGCCCAGTATCACAAGTGCGCGACGTCGCGTTCGCGGGCGAAGTCATGCCCCAGAAGTCCACCGATTTTTACCCCAAACTGCTCAGCGGATTGACTGCCTATGCGCTGGACTAGCAGGCCAAGCACACGAATCATCGCGACGTGGATAGTAATCGCGATCGGGTCGATTCTCGCGTGCGCAATTCTTTTGGCAGGTACCCCGCCCGACAAGCACCTCGCGGTCTACTCGGTGGCGGCAAACTATTCGCTCCCACTTGTGCAGCGCGAGGGCCGCCTTTACGTCGGCCTGCTCGAAGTGCTCGAACCCCTGGGCAAGGTCAGCGCCAAATCTGAGGGCAAGGGGTGGCGCCTGCACTACAACAATGTCGAAGGTGATTTCCAGATCGACAAGACTCGCGCCCGCGTTCAAGGCCGCGACGCCGATCTCGGCGGGAAGTTTCTGGTCGAAAATAGTCGTGGACTCGTGCCTGTCGGTTCCCTGCCTTCCCTGCTCCCGCGCTTTCTCGGCGGACCAGTCACTCTGCACGAAGAATCCGGACGCCTCTTCATCGGCAGCGTAGCCACTCACTTCACGGCCTCGTTGTCAGCTGACAATCCTCCCCGGCTGGTTTTCCATTTCTCTGCGCCCGTCAACCCAATGATCGCCACCGAACCGGGTGCACTGCGCATGACTTTCTCCCGCGAACCCCTCGTCGCTCCGGCCTCGCCCACTCTCACCTTCGGCAACAAAACCATTCCGTCGGCGATTTACAGCGAGAGCAACGGGGCAGCCGTCGTCACAGTCAATGCTGCGATTCCAGTGATCGCCAGTTTCAGCAATGACGGACGCACGGTGACGATCTCGGCCACTTCGGCTTCAGCGCCCGCGCAAAATGCCGCGCAGAGCACCACGCCCTCGGCGCCCGGGGCGCCCCCAATCCCGGCACAACCCGCCCCCACGGCGACTGCCACGCCCCCGACTCCTCCGCTGGCGCGCCGCTACTTCGCCGTCGTCGATGCCAGCCACGGCGGCGACGACCACGGAGAGACGTTCAGCAACACTCTCCTCGAGAAAGACGTCACCGTCGCGCTCGCTCGCAGCCTGCGCCAGGAGCTCGAGAGCCGCGGCATCCCGACGCTGGTCCTACGCGACTCCGACGCGAACCTCTCGGTCGATCAGCGCGCCGTATTCGCCAACGCCGACCACGCCGCCATCTATATCGCCATGCACGCCGCCTCCAACGGTCACGGAGTGCGTGTCTACACTGCGATGCTTCCTTTCGGTGGCGATGATCGCGGGACCTTCCGCGCCTGGTCCACCGCCCAGCATGACTCGTTGCCTCTAAGCCAAAGCACCGCGAACGCGGTCGCCGCCGAGTTCCAGAGACGGCAGATCCCGGTCCGCACTTTGACCGCTCCTCTCCGCCCGCTGAATAACCTCACCGGACCCGCTATCGCCGTAGAAGTCGCGCCCCAGGGATCCGATCCCTCTCAACTCACCGCGCCTGACTACCAGCAACTCGTCACCAGCGCCGTCGCGACCGCGATTGCGGCTTCCCGCGATCAACTCGGAGCCGTGCGATGAGGCCGCAAGCTAGTGCGCAAAGTACGGGGCGCAAAGCATGATCCCCCGCCATCTCGTCATCGCGATGTCGGTGCTGCTGGTAGCGGTCCTGGGCCTGAGTGGGTACGCATGGCATATGCGAAAGACCGCGGCCGCCACGCCCGTAGCCTCAACTGATACGCGACCGCTGGCGCCTCCGATCGCCGGTCCGACCGAGCGAGTCACGCTCTACGTTGCGCACGATGACAATGGCAGCCTGCGGGCCGAGTCCGCCCAGATTCCGCTGCCCTCCGGCCGGCAACAGCGCGCCGAGGAACTTCTCAGAGCCTTGCTCTCGTTGTATCTCGACAAGTCGTCGCCCCACGTCCTGGGTTCCGGCGCCGATATCCGCAGCGTCTTTCTGGTGGATCCCGGCGTAGCCGTCATCGACCTGAACTCCGCCTTTGCCGACACCCACCGCTCCGGCGTGCTCGTTGAGGAACTGACCGTAACGTCACTGATCTACACGATCTCAGCCAATACTCCGGGAATTCTGAAGGTGAAGATCGTCGTCGACGGCAAAGAGCGCGACACCCTCGCCGGACACGCCGACCTTTCGGACTTCTACGACGTCACCGCAGTCAATCAACTCGCGACACTACTGCAGCCGACACAGTAAGAAGTAAGAAACGTTTGTCATTCCGAAGCAAAGTGAGGAATCTGCTTCCTGCCCGGCGTCCGGCAGAACAGCAGATTCCTCGTCGCTTCGCTCCTCGAAATGACAAAAGCCTTATGCCGTCTTCTCCAGCCCTTCGATCTCGTGCTTCGCCCGTTCCAGAATCTCCCGGATCTTCGCGATCTTCGCCGAATCGTGCGAGCCGCGGGTCGCTGTCTTCAGCGCCGCCTTCATCACCTCCGCCGCCGGACGCATCACCTCCGCGCCCTCCATCCCCATCCACGGCGCCCAGTCTCCCGCCTGTTCCGCACGCTGCCAGATCTTCTTCACGGTCTCGGCCTCACGCTGAAATTCGGCTTTTCCGGCTTCCGTGAGCGAATACGTCCGCTTCCCAGCGGCCGTGTCCGAGGTGACCAGGCCTTCATCTTCCAGTTGCTGCAGCGCCGGATAAATCGCCCCCGCGCTCGCCTTGTAGATGCCGCCCGACTTCGTCTCCAGTTCCTTCATCAGCTCGTAGCCGTGCTTCGATCCGCCCTCGAGCATCGACAGCAACGCGAGCCGGATCTCGCCTGGCCCAAAGAATCGGCCCCAGCGGCCTCCACGACCCCAGGGAAATCCGCCGCCCATGAACGGCGTCGCGAATCCGCCACGCCACCAACTTCCACATCTTCCGTACATACCCAAACTCCTCAAGATCGATCATCACATCATTCGATCTGTCGATAAGTATATCGTTAGATATATCTTAATATCAACAACAACAATCCCTGTATATTCAATGACTTGCACCACAACGGCAGTTTCCGTGAGCCCGGAAGCCTGTCTTGCCGACGTCTGAGGTCCCGACGTTGAATCATTTACAATCCCGAAGCATGTTCTATCGTTCTGATAATCGTTCTCCCGACCAGCTGCGCCCCGTCGTTCTCACACCGGAGTTCATCACTACCGCGGAAGGCTCCGTCCTGATTGAAGTGGGCAATACCCGCGTCATCTGCACTGCGTCCATTGAGGAAACCGTCCCGCAGTTCATGCGCAACAGCGGCAAAGGATGGATTTCCAGCGAGTACAGCATGCTTCCCCGCTCCACGCTGACCCGCACGCCGCGCGAAGTTTCCAAGGGCCGCCAAAGCGGACGCACTCATGAAATCCAGCGCCTGATCGGCAGGTCTTTACGCGCCGTCACGGATCTGACGCGCCTTGGAGAACGCACCATCTGGATCGACTGCGACGTCATCCAGGCCGATGGCGGCACCCGCACCGCCTCCATTACAGGCGCATTCGTGGCCCTAGGCCTGGCTCTGGAAAAACTGGTGGACGCGGGGACGCTCACTTCCGTCCCGCTCAAGGATTTTGTCGCCGCGGTAAGCGTTGGAATTGTCGATGGAGAGGTCCTGCTCGACCTTTGCTACGAAGAAGACTCGCGCGCCGATGTCGACATGAATTTCGTCATGACGGCTGGTCACAAACTCGTGGAAGTCCAGGCCACCGCCGAGCACCAGGTATTCGACGACCAGCAACTGGCCAAGATGATCGCCTTCGCGAAGCAAGGCGTGCAGTCGCTGATCGCCAAGCAGCAGGCCGTGTTGAAAGCTCTTAGTCTAAGACAGTAGCCACGAACGATGGGACAGCCGCCCCCGGCTGGCCATTCGAGCGAGTTCGCTAGTTTGTGACCCCGGGTTTCATGGTCACTCCCCCAGCACTCCCGCCAGCAGCGCATGTTTCTTTGGCGCAAACGGATTCACCACCGTGACCCCGCCCCAGGTGAATCCTTCTTGCATATCCTCGGAGAGCAGTAACCGGCATCCGGCCGCCGCCGCCGCCGAAAGGATGATCGCGTCCCAGATGCTCAGACCATGGTCGGTGGCGACATCGAGCGCGGCGACCAGAATTGGCGGTGAAGTTTCGATCAGCGGAAACGCATCCTGCCAGCGAAGAACAATGGCCCGCGCCTCTGGCGGGGGAAATGCGGATTTCCCTACCAGGATGCGAAACAATTCTCCCAGAACTTGGACGGGCAGAAACGTGCTGGATTCCGGCAGCTTTTTGATTAGCCCTACGGTCGTCTTTGCGCGGAGCGCGCCGTTCACTCCTTCGGCGTAAACCAGAATATTGGTGTCCAGCGCGATTCGCATGTCCCGCTCCATCAGTCATACAATTCGTCGCGCTTCCAGCGGCCAATCGGGCTCCGTCGCACGGGGCGGGCTTTGAGATGAGCCAGTAAGGCAGCCTTGGCTTTGCTGTTGTGCTGTTCTGTCACTGGAGCAATTCGAGCCACCGGCCTGCCATGGCTCGTGACCAGGTAGCTTCGCCCCTCCCTGACTTCGCGCAAGAGTTGGGAGAACTTCCGGTTCGCTTCGGCGGCTGAAATGGCTTTTTCCATGGTTTCGGAATGTAGTGATATTACATACTTTTGTGAGAAAGGTGTCAAGCCCGAACGAAGCCCGTTTTAGACCGTTTCCTGAAATGAAACGGTCCCCTACGACCTTCGTGCCCCGAACAGCCCACCCAGCATTTACACGCCTGCCTTCCGACGCTACGGTGAGGCATGGGAAATCTCCGCAGCATTAACGGACGAAGCATCGATGGCACCAGCGAACACCGCCGG
>CZKD01000043.1_pt2 | contig 66200 bp, 54 predicted proteins | sample 1122401 | NCBI WGS metagenome assembly CZKD01 (sample SAMEA3539301, study PRJEB10725) | soil metagenome | biome: tundra; feature: field; material: soil | place: USA | collected 2010-05 | depth 0.15 m
ACCTGGCCTCGGCCCTATCGCGGGTCGAGGAAGCATTGTCGTCGTATCCGCGGGAGATGCGGCTGATCCAGATCAGAGACGCGGTGCAGCGCGATCTCCAGACGCAACGCCGCCAGACGCGGCGGCGCGATCTCGAGGAATTGCACCGTCTGGAAAGTGAAGCCGATTCCGCCACCGACGCGGACACGAAGCAATCACTCGGTTCGAAAGCCCGCGCTCTGGCCGACAAGTACCTCGAAGACGAAGAGGTCTTATCCAGCGCGAACGTCCTGCTGCAGAAGTTGAACCTTCCCGGCATAACCAGCAAGGAATCCAGTCAGGATCTAACCTCCGGCGCGACGCTCTCCTTCGCCGGCACCAAGACGGTCGAAGTGACCCCGGAGTCGTCACCACAAGCGCAGGCTCCGCCAACACCGCCGCTAGTTCCTGCGACGGTTGCCAGTACGCCTGTGCAGATCGCGAAGGTGGCGATTCCCGCTCCAGCGCCCAAGAAGGCCACGCTCCCAGTTGGGCGGCGTCCCAGTTCGCCTACTCCATACACGAAAATGCTGGCGACCGCTGCCTCAGTCGTGGTTTTTGTGGTGATTGTCTGGCTGTTCCTGCGCCATCACAATCAGGCAGCGGAGCCCTTGCCGCAAGCTGTTGCGGTGCAACCAACTCCGACCGTCGCGCCGCCGCCGCCCGAACTCCCTGTTTTGAAATTGTCGTCTGATTCCGCCACGGGCAGAGTGTCGTTCGACGATCAGCCTCCTGTTGACCTGCAAGATGCGCAATGGACACTCGACAAGATTCCTGCAGGCGATCATACCTTGAAGTTCGACAGTTCTTCGGGTGGTTTTGCCACAACTCTTACCGCGGCTCCAGGCACGTTGCCCGTGATCAAGACACCAATCACCGCAACCGGAGTTCTTGCCGTGGTCGTGAGCAGCATGGGCGATCGCGTCCACGTATATTCGAGCGACGCTGCAGCCAAGCTCAGCCTCGACGGGCAGCCAGTAATCGATCTTCCAGCAGAGGGTGCCGATCTTTCTTCCGTCGCCGCCGGTTCTCATGAATTGACATTGAGCCACGGTAGCGAACAATACAAATTGGCGATCGAAGTCGGAGCAGCGCCGTCGTTGACCGCGTTTGCTGAATCCGGACAAAATGTCGGCACGCTCGTCGTTGTCACAGGACAGGACAAGTCGCGCGTATTTCTCAACGGCAAGGCGATCCCGCAAGAGACCCGGGGCGGCCAACTGCGCATCGCCAACCTTGAGCCCGAAGAATACGTTGTGCGCGTCGCGAAGCCCGGGTATCAGGATGTTCCAGACCAGAAGATCCGTATTCGCAAGGGCGAGCAGGGCAGGCTAGTTTTTGGCCTGCTTCCCGTCCCGCACATGGCGTCGCTCAACATTCAGGGCGGTACTCCTGGGGCGACGGTTCTCGTCGATCAGGTCAGCGCCGGAACCGTGCAGCCTGACGGCACGCTGACTCTGTCGTCAATCGCTCCCGGCGACCACGTGATTGAGCTGCGCAAAGACCGTTTCAAAGCACGCCAGATCAAGAAGCATTTTGTCGTGGGAACGCCGGTAGTGCTCGCTGCGGCCGACGCGGCTCTGGAAGCTGCCTCTGGGGAATTGAAAATCAATTTTTCTCCCGCAGATGCTCAAGTGACGCTCGCCAAAGGCAGCGAATCACCCATCAAAGTGAGCAGTGGTTCTCCCCTCAGTTTGCCGAGCGGCACCTATACGCTTGCCGCTCAAATGGCTGATAATCTCGTACGCACAACATCGGTGGAACTCACCTCGGGCCAGTCGCGCACTCTCGATCTAGCGCTGGCTCCTAGCGGAATGTCCAAGTGGGATGATCCGAACGGCTGGAAGCAGGAGAATGGCGCGTTCGTTCGTAGAGGGGGAGACTACATTCTGTATGGCGTCACCCCCACGTCGGGAACCTTCGTCTTCTCCGCGATGCTGACGAAAGGCCACCGCCTACAATGGGTCGTCAACTACACCGATCCCAATAATTACGATCTATTTCAAATCGACGAAAACAATTTCTATCGCACCGATATTCGTAATGGCCAGAAGACCAACGATGCGAAGATTCCGCACAAGGGAGAAAAGAAGAGTTTTCGAACTCTGCAGATTCACGTGTCGCCCACCGAGATTGTGCACCAGATCAAGCAGGGCAATGCATGGTTCGTTCTCGATCGCTGGACCCTGCCGGGAACGAATCTCTCCTCGGGCCGTTTTGGTTTCTACCTGCCCGGCGGAGATCAGATGTCGCTCGCGAGTTTCAGCCATTACCTCGACTTGAATGTCCACTAGCGGGCTAGTCCTTCCGCAGCCTCCAGGGGACACAAGAACAATGATTGACGGCAACAACCGCAGAGTTCGAGTGATCGACTCCCACACCGGAGGTGAGCCGCCGCGGGGCAAGGTCTATCCCAGCATTAAAGGCGCCGCCTTCGTGAATGCAGACGCTGAGCTTTTGCTTGACCCGCAGGATCCTTTTTGTATGGGGATTCGAGTGTGACGACGATGAAGGCACACGAACTCACGCAGCACTTCGAACGACTCTTCGGCACTCGCCCCAGAATCTTCCGCGCACCCGGACGCGTCAACCTGATCGGCGAACACACCGACTACAACGACGGTTTCGTCATGCCCGCCGCGGTCGCCTTCTCAACGTATGTAGCCGTCGCCCCCCGACCTGATCGGAAACTAGTGATCCATTCGGAAGAGTTCCCTGGCAATTTCGAGTTTGATCTCGACCACCTGCCCGAGCGCCGCACCGGCGCTTGGTGTGATTACGTGCTGGGCGTCGCAAGCGTGCTGCAGCAGCGTGGGCTCAAGTTCGGAGGAGCGAGCCTGCTCGTGCACGGCGAAGTGCCGATCGGCGCTGGTCTCAGCTCATCCGCAGCCGTTGAAGTGGCTTCCGCCCTTGCCCTGATGAGCATGAGCGAGACTCAACTCCCACTGCCCGAAATTGCCAAGCTCTGCCAATACGCCGAGAACAATTTCGTCGGCGCAAAAGTTGGGATCATGGACCAGTTCGTCTCCTGCATGGGAAAAGCAGGACACGCTTTCCTTCTCGACTGCCGTTCCTTGGAATTCCGGTTCGTCCCCATTCCCACAGGGATCCGCCTCGTTGTCTGCAACACGATGGTCAAGCACGACCTGGCCACAGGAGCCTACAACACTCGGCGCGCAGAATGCGAAGAAGGCGCTCGGTTGTTCGCGAAGTGGGATCCCGCAGTTCGTGCCTTGCGCGATGTATCGGTCGATCTTCTCGATCAGCACCTCCACGATCTTCCCCCTACGATCGGCAAGAGATGTTCCCACGTCGTCCGCGAAAATCAGCGCACACTGGATGCAGCGCGGCTCCTGACAGAAGGCGACTTGGCGCAGGTGGGCACACTCATGTGCGAGTCGCACAACAGCCTGCGGGATCTCTACGAAGTAAGCTGCAGGGAACTCGACATCATGGTTGACGCTGCTGAAGGTCTAGCGGGCTTCGTCGGCGGACGAATGACTGGAGGTGGCTTCGGCGGCTGCACCGTCAATCTAGTGCGCGAAGAAAACGCAGAAGGCTTCGCGAAAGGCATCGCCGAACGCTACCTGCAAAAGACAGGAATTACCGCCCAGGTCTACCTGTGCATCGCGGAAGATGGAGCCCGCGAGCTTAGCTAGAGCCTCTCTGTGTCTCGACGGTGGGCGACCACCCTTGCAGCTTCACCAGCCAGTTCGCTGGTTCGGGCAGAATCGCGAACTTAGGCAGATCCCCCCGCACCATCGCCACTTCATCGCAGCAGTGAAATCGCGGACAGGCGTGGCAGTCTTTGTAGATCTTGTCCGGAAGATCCTCGCGCTGCGCGACCGAGAATCCTTGCCCCGCGAAGAAATCGGGCTTGCGCGTGAACAGGCAAATGCAATCCACGCGATGGCGCTTGGCCTCGGCCATGAGCGCCTTTACAAGCCGTCCGCCGCCGCCCTTGCCTTGAGCCCAGGGAGCGACGGTAATCGACCGGATCTCGGCCAGGTGTGTGCCGTACAAGTGCAGCGCTCCGCAGCCGATGATGCGCTCTTCATCTTCAAGCACGACGAAGTCGCGCACGTTCTCACAAATCTCCGGCAGAGTCCGCGGCAGCAGCGTACCGTCGCCGGAGTATGCCGAAATCAACTCATGGATCTGCTGTGCGTCCGGCAAAATGGCTTTACGCGTGCGCATGGGCCTCCTCGCGAAGCGACTCGATCTTCTTCCTTGTAACGTTGATTGCTTGACGCACCCGGCTTGGCGCGGTTCCTCCCGGAACGTCGTGGACCGCAAGCACCGCAGCCAATTTCAACGACTCGTAAAAATCTTGATCGAACGCCGGACTCAGCGCCTTCAGTTCATCGAGCGCCAAATCCTGGAGTTCGCAGCCGCGCTCGATACACATCTGCACCGCCTTGCCGATCCGCTCGTGCGCCATTCTGGAAGGGACGCCGCGCTTCACCAGGTATGTCGCTCCTGCCCATGCATTCATAAACCCCGACTCCGCCGCCTGATGCATGCGTTCTTTGTTGAATTCCACGGCCTTCATCCATCCCGTCACCAGCGGCAACATTTGCAGCAACGTGTCGGATGAGTCGAACAAAGGCTCCTGCGTTTCCTGCAAGTCTTTGTTGTAGGCCAGAGGCAGGCCCTTCACTGCGACCATGAGCGAAGTGGCATTTCCCAGAATTCGCCCGCTCTTGCCCCGCACCAACTCGAGCAAATCCGGATTTTTCTTCTGCGGCATGGCACTGCTGCCCGTGGAATAAGCCTCAGGCAGAGCCAGAAAGCTATATTCCTGGGAAGAAAACAAAATCATTTCCTCCGCCCATCGGCTCAGATGCATGGCCAGCATCGACAGCGAGTTCACAAACTCGAGTACAAAGTCCCGGTCGCTGGTGGCGTCAATACTGTTTGTAGTCACACCGTCGAACCCAAGACTGTCGGCCATCAGTACCCGGTCCAAGGACAAGGTCGCCCCTGCCACCGCGCCCGATCCCAACGGACAAACATTCATCCGCTTTCTGCAGTCCGCTAGCCGTTCGGCATCCCGCAAAAACATCTCGATATAGGCGAGTATCCAGTGTCCAAGCAGCACCGGTTCAGCTCTTTGCAGATGTGTGTACGCCGGCATAGCGGCGTCTGCAGCCTGCTCCGCGCGATCCACCAACGCGCTGCACAGTTCCGCCAGTTCGTGCCGTAACTGATCAATCGCTGCACGCACGTAGAGCCGCAAGTCGGTCGCAATCTGTTCGTTGCGGCTGCGGCCGCTGTGAAGCTTGTAGCCGGTTTCCCCGATCAGCGCGACCAGTTGCTTCTCAACGAAATGGTGAACGTCCTCCGCCTCGTGATCCTCGAGAAATGCGGGCGACACCGCCGCCTTTTCGCCGATCTGCTTCAGCCCCTGCAAAATGCTGATCAGCTCATCGGACGACAGAATACCCGCGGCTTTCAGAGCGCGCGCGTGCGCGCTGCTGCCCATTATTTCGCACTTCAGCAACCGCCGGTCGAAGGTGAACGACCTCTGCCAACGCTCGAAATCAGGATCCAGCGGTTGCCGGAACCTCCCGGACCACATCTTCATCGCGCGACCTCCACGCGGGCGCGTGCCCTCGACCTTGAGGGCAGTCCAAGAATGCGGATGAATCCCGCCGCGTCTTTCTGGTCGTAACTGTCACCCATGGTGAACGACGAAAGATCGGTGCGGTAGAGCGAGTGCTCTGACTCGCGGCTGACTACGGAAACATTTCCCTTGTAAAGCGACAGGGTAGTGCTCCCCGTCATCTCTTTCTGCGTGCTCTCGACGAAGGCGTCCAAAGCCTCGCGCAGCGGCGTGAACCAAAGACCGAAATAAACCATCTCCGCATACTTCAACCCGATGTGCTGCTTGAAGTGCGCGACCTCGCGTTCCAGGCACAACGCCTCCAGTTCGCGATGCGCCGCGATCAACAGCGTGCCGCCAGGAGTTTCGTAGCACCCCCGCGACTTCATTCCCACAAAACGATTCTCGACCAGGTCAATGCGGCCGATCGCGTTCCGGGCGCCAATCTCGTTCAGCAATTCCACCAGCGACACGGGATCCATCTCCATCCCATTCACCGAGACCGGAATTCCATTCGCGAAGCCGATGCGTACCTGTTCTTCCTTATCGGGCGCCTCTTGCGGCGAACGCGTGATCTGCCAAGTCGTGGGCAACGGAGCGTTCCCCGCATCTTCCAATTCGCCGCCTTCGTGACTGATGTGCCACAGGTTGCGGTCGCGGCTGTGAATCTTCTCACGGCTGGCCGCAACAGGAATTCCATGCTGCTCCGCGTAATCGAGGCAGTCCTCGCGTGACTTCAACGTCCACTCCCGCCACGGAGCAATGATCTTCAACTCTGGAGCGAGCGCCTGATAGGTCAACTCAAACCGCACCTGGTCGTTGCCCTTACCCGTGCACCCGTGTGATACCGCCGTCGCTCCCTCACGCAATGCGACTTCGACCTGATGTTTGGCAATCACCGGACGTGCGAGCGAAGTCCCCAGCAAATATTTGTGCTCATACACCGCCCCCGCCTTCAGTGCAGGGAACACATATCCCGTCAGGAATTCTTCGCGGAGATCTTCTACGATCACCTTGCTGGCGCCGGTTGCGTAGGCCTTCTCGACCACAGCCTCAATGTCGTCTCCCTGGCCAACGTCGCCGACCATGGCGATGACGTCGTAGGAGTAGTTTTCTTTCAACCATGGAATGATGATCGACGTGTCCAATCCACCGGAATAAGCGAGAACAACTTTCTCAGGCATGAGCGCTCCTTACGGGCAGCCGAACCGCGCCGCCCAGCAATAAATAAAGAATGGATTTCTGAACATGCAGACGATTTTCCGCCTGCTCAAAGATGACTGAATTGTCGGAGTCCATCACCTCATCGGTGACTTCTTCGCCGCGATGTGCCGGAAGACAGTGCAGGAAGGCCGCATGGGGAGCGGCTTCCGTCATCAGTTTCCGGTTCACCTGATACGACTGGAAGATCTCCGCGCGCTGGGCCGATTCGTGTTCCTGGCCCATGCTTGCCCATGCATCCGTGTAAACTGCGTCAGCCCCGCCGACCGCAGCACGCGGATCGTTAAGTAATTCGATTTGCGCGCCTGTCTGCTTTGCAATCTTCCGCGCATCGGCGACAATCTGCGCGTTCGGCGCATAACCCTTCGGCGTGGCGATCCGGATCGAAGAGCCCAGGCACGCGCACGTGAGGATCAGAGAATGCGCTACGTTATTGCCGTCCCCGACGTAGGCCAGCGTGATCTTTCTCAGATCGCCGAACCGCTCTTGCAGCGTGAAATAGTCCGCCAGTGCCTGGCACGGATGCTCCAGGTCGCTCAGCGCATTGATGACCGGGACGGAGGCAAAACGAGCCATGCCCTCGATGGTTTCCTGCGCGAAGGTGCGCAGCACGATCACGTCGACCCAGCGCTCAAGATTGTGCGCAATGTCGCTCAGCGTTTCGCGAGCGTCCAGCCTGCTCTGCGACTGATCCACAAACATGGCCGTCCCGCCAAGGCTCGTCATCCCTGCTTCGAACGTCAGCCGCGTTCTGAGCGAAGGCTTCTCGAAGAACATCACCATTTGCTTTCCCGCCATCGAGCGTTGAAACACGGACGGACGAGACTTCATGAGTTCTGCCAGATGCAGCACGGCCTGAACTCCCTGCGGTCCGAGATCGCGCGTCGAAACCAGGTCTGGGCACCAGAACGTCCCGGGGAATGTTTCTGGCACCGTCGGCGCCGGCACTCTGTTTTGCAATGGACTGTTCAACTTTGACTCCTGTTTAGGTACCTGCGCTCCTGAGTTCATGCGCAGGTTACTTCTGTTCCACAATTCAGCTTCGTGAGGTAAAACTGCGGCAGCGCCTCGGCCTCCGCGGCGGGCAATATTCGTACCCTGCCTACGCCCTGCTTCAGAGCCTGTTTGCACGCTTCCAGTTTCGGCAGCATGCCTCCACTGACGATCGATCCATCGACCATGTCCTGCGCCTGCTTGGTGCTGAGCCACGGAATCACGGCGCCCTCCGCGTCCTTCACTCCGGGCACGTCGGTCAAGAAGATGAGCGCGTTCGCGTGGCAGGCCGCGGCGCACGCCGCCGCCATCTCATCGGCATTCACGTTGTAATACTCGCCGTCCGCTCCGAGAGCGAGCGACGCGAGAACCGGAATTCCACCCTGCTGCCATAACGCCTCGATCCAGCACGGCTCCGCAAAACAGATCTCTCCGACGAATCCCACGTCGTTGCCGCGAATATGCTTTCGCCGCGCGCGGAACGTCATCCCATCGCCGCCACAGAATCCGAGCGCGGGCATTCCAGCGGACTGAATCGCGGCCACGAGCTTTTTGTTGACCATGCCGCCCAGCACCATCAGTGCGACGTCGCGAGTTTCCGCATCGGTCACGCGCAGCCCGCCGATGAACTCGCTTTGCTTGCCCAGCTGTTTCAGAACCCGCGTCAGTGCACTGCCTCCGCCGTGGACCACAACGACGCGATGCCCATCCTGTGCCAGCGCCGCGATCGCGCGCGCGCACTTGCGCAGAGTAGGAGCATCCTCAATCGCGGCTCCACCGATTTTGACTACGATAATCACAGCAGTCCCTCGTCTTCCGGCCATCCATACATCAGATTCATGTTCTGCACTGCTTGTCCGGCTGCACCCTTCAGCAGGTTGTCGATGCAGGAGATCAACACCAAACGCCGGCCGTCTTCCGCCAGGCAAAACCCAAGATCGCAGTAGTTCGTCTGCAGCGAGAACTGCACCTGCGGAAGCTTCGGCGTCTGGAACACCCGCACCCAGCGTTTGCCCGAATAAAAAGTCTGAAAGAGCGACTCCACTTCCAGCGGGGTCATCTCGCGGTTCAGATGCAAATAGATCGTCGACAGAATCCCACGTGGGATCGGAAGCAGGTGCGGCGTAAAGATCAGCTCCGCCGCTCCCAATTCGAGTTGCTCAACGATCTCGCCCACATGCCGGTGGTTGAAGATCGAATATGCGGACAGGTTGTCTGCCACCGATACAAAATGCGTCTTGGCTGTCGGTTCCTTGCCCGCTCCCGACACACCCGACTTTGAATCGGAGACGATCCCGCGGCTGCGATCGACGACGCCAGCCTTGAGCAGTGGCGCCAAGGCCAGGATCACAGATGTGGCGTAGCACCCGGGGTTCGCCACCACTGCGGCATTGGCGATGCGATCGCCGTTCAATTCAGGCAAACCGTAGACGGCCTTCTCGGTGAGTTCCGCAGCCGAGACTGCATCTGTGTCCTGAAAGTTGTAGATGGCCCGGTGTTGTTCCTGCTTCAACCGCCACGCGCCGCTCAAATCGATGACGCGGAGGGCGTGCGACAGAGCTTCAGGCACAAGCGCGCGCGACACCTCATGCGGCGTGGCCAGAAACAGCAACTCCACTCCCTGCTGCTTCAGCGCCGGCCACGAGAGCGCATGCAGCGGATACCCGCCATTTCCATAGAGAGCGGGAAACACATCCGCCAAGTCCGAAGCAACGTCCGAGGCGCTCGCATTGTCAGCCGACCGGCGCAGCAGAACAGGCTTTTCCAGCCGAGGATGACGCAGAAGAATCCGTGTCAGCTCCAGACCGGAATATCCTGTCGCTCCCAACACAGCGGTCTTGAGTTTCGCGGCCATCTAGCCCAGCATCTCCTCAATCCGGCCCGCCAGTTTCCTAGCGTCATCCTTGTCGGGACATACAATCAGGATGGTGTCGTCACCGGCAATCGTCCCGACTACTTCCGACCAATCGGCTTCGTCCAACGCCGCCGCAACAGGCTGCGCGCTCCCCACGATGGTCTTGATCACCAGTTGGTTCTGCGCCGACCGAATGTCGAGCACAAACTCGCGCACCAGGCGCGACACCGGAGGCAGCGCAACCCCCGCCCCGCTCTCCCCCTGCGGCAGGGAATATCCATGCGAGGTTTTGCTCAGATTCAAATCGCGGATGTCCCGGGACAGCGTAGCCTGCCCGACCTTAAAGCCCCGCTTCCTCAGCAGGCGCTGAAGATCCTCCTGGCTGGCGATGGATCCATGCTTCAGCACATCCAGGACCGCCCGTTGCCGCAGTGTTTTATTCATAATGAATAAATATGCACACGAATGCATAAATATTTCTCTATCTTACGGGCCTCTCCCCAAATGTCAAGAGAAAAGGTCCGCACAGGTTACTTTCCGAAGCTCGAGGCAAAGGCTAAAAACTCAGGGCTCGCCGCCGAAAGACGCACACCCGGCGCCGCCGCTTGGTAGACTACTTCGCGGTCACGAAGCATGGCCCCGTCGAGCACCGGAGATACGAATGAACCCGAAGCCCTCACTGATAGCGGAGTTGATCGCGGAGTTCCTCGGCACTTTTGTCCTCATCCTGTTTGGCACAGGAGTGGTTGCCATGGTCGTGCTGTTTCCCTCCAGCCACCCGGGAGAGACCATCCACGGTGGCTTCACAAATATCACTCTGGGATGGGGACTCGGGGTGACCATGGGCATCTACATCGCAGGCAAGGTGTCGGGAGCGCATCTCAATCCTGCGGTGACCTTGGCGTTCGCGGTTTTTCGGGGCTTCCCATGGCGCAAGGTTGTGCCCTATTCCATCGCGCAGACCGCCGGTGCGTTCGCCGCCGCGGCTCTTGCGTATTGGAACTACCTGCCTGCGTTCCGGCAGACCGATCCCCAACTGGACCACACCGCCGGCATATTCACGACTTTTCCGGCCTTTCCTGCGATCCTGCAGGCCGGATTTCTGGATCAACTGATCGGCACTGCACTGCTGCTTCTTCTGGTTTTCGCCATCATCGACGAATTCAACTCGCCGCCGGGAGCGAACCTCGCGCCAGCAATGATTGGGCTAGTCGTGGTTGCTATTGGCATGAGTTTCGGCGGCATGCACGGCTATGCCATTAATCCTGCGCGCGACTTTGGGCCCAGGCTCTTCACGGTGGTCGCCGGATTTCACAACAACGGCCTTACCGATGGAACCCGCGTATGGTGGATTCCCGTCGTTGCTCCGCTGCTTGGCGGCCTGATGGGAGCGGCCCTCTATGACTTTGGGATCCGGCGCTTCCTGCGCCCCTCCTAGCCAACTCTTAGCGCGCCGCCCGATGTTCGAGGAGGAACTGTGAAATATGTCTTAGCGTTGGATCAGGGTACAACCAGCTCGCGAGCTCTCTTGTTTGACGAGGACGGCGTTGTTCGCGCCGTCGCTCAACGGGAATTCGATCAAAGCTTTCCTCAACCCGGATGGGTCGAGCACAATCCCGAGCAGATCGCCTCCTCCCAGATTGCGGTAGCGTTGGCATCCCTCGCTCAAGTCAAGGCGCAGCCCGGCGACGTGGCCGCGATCGGCATCGCTAACCAGCGCGAGACCACGATCGTATGGAATCGCGAGACTGGAGAGCCTGTCTACAACGCCATCGTCTGGCAGGACCACCGCACTGCCGATTTCTGCGAGCGCCTGCGCAGCGAAGGCCACGGACCGCTCATCCAGCAGCGCACCGGATTGCTCATTGATTCCTATTTCTCGGCCAGTAAGATTTCCTGGATCTTGGATAACGTTCCAGGCACACGCGCCGACGCCGAAGCGGGCAAGCTTGCCTTCGGCACCGTCGATACCTGGCTGCTCTGGAAGCTGACCGCCGGCCGCGTCCACGCCACCGACGCCAGCAACGCCTCGCGCACCATGCTCTTCAACATCCACACCGGCGCCTGGGATCACGAACTCCTTGATCTGTTCCGAATCCCGATTGTGATGATGCCGGCCGTGCGTTCTTCCAGCGAAGTGTACGGCGAAGTCAGCACGGTAAACGGATTGCAGAAGATTCCGCTCGGCGGCATCGCCGGCGATCAGCAGGCGGCCCTCTTCGGGCAGCGCTGCATCCGCCCGGGCCTGACCAAGAACACCTACGGCACCGGTTGCTTCATGCTGCAGAACACGGGCCGCCGTGCGGTGCCATCCTCCAATCGGCTGGTGACGACCGTTGCCTGGAAGATTGGTGATGGTACCGACTATGCTCTCGAGGGAAGCGTCTTTGTCGGCGGCGCAGTTGTTCAATGGCTCCGCGATGGCCTCGGCCTGATTCGCAAATCAGAAGAAGTCGAAGCTCTGGCCAACTCCGTGCCTGACAACGGCGGCGTCTATTTCGTTCCCGCCTTCGTTGGATTGGGCGCCCCGCACTGGGATTCCTACGCGCGGGGCTCCATGTTCGGACTCACGCGCGGCACCACCGCTGGTCACCTCGCCCGCGCAGCGCTCGAGAGCATCGCCTACCAAGTCGCCGACTTGCTCGATGCCATGCGCCTCGATTCCGGCGACTCCGTGCAGGAATTGCGCGTCGATGGGGGCGCCGCGGCCAACGACAGCCTCATGCAGTTTCAGTCCGACATTCTTGGAGTGCACGTGGTTCGCCCGGCAGTTACGGAGACCACGGCGCTAGGCGCCGCATACCTTGCTGGCCTGGCTGTCGGTTTTTGGAAGACGGATCTCGATGCCTCCGCTTCAACCAACGTTCGCCGCTTTGATCCGCAGATGCCAGCGTCAACGGCGCGCCTACTGCGGAACCGTTGGAACGAAGCCGTCGCCAGATCGAAAAATTGGGAACTCGGCTCAGGTGAGACTAGAAAGTAGCGCCGGCATCCTGCCGGCTGTCGGGCGGGCGTCCCCGCCCGCCGCCCTAACGCCAAGAAATTGCCTCAGGGTTCATACCAGAACACCGCGCCCTTAGTAATTGGAGGCAATGTAAATGTCATGCTGTCCCCGTGACGAACCCCGTTGACCGCTTGTACCTCGCCGAGAAAGGGAAGGACGAAGCCTTTACCGCCTCTTGCTGTCAAGCTGACTTCAACGCCCGTTTGCGTTGTCTGCACCGGATTCGACCCTCCGCGCAGCCCGGTAAAGTTCGCGAAGAAAACGTTGATGTGCCCATCGGAGGTGCGCGCGATCGATGTCGCCACCTGCGCCCCCGCTCTGATGTGCACCGCATTTCCACCGTGCAGGCTGTCGAGAAACGCCTGCTGCGAATCCGGTGAGGCGCCTTCGAAGTCCTTCTCCAGCGCCGCGTTGTAGGCCCGCCCGGGGCAGGATGCGAACCGCACCACATTCTGCGAACTACCAATCCCAGTAGCGTCCGTCCCTGTGATCACCAGACGATTCCCCTGCGCCGCAAATCCCTGCATCCAACTCTTCTCGCTGTCTCCCAGCACCCGCACATCCGGCAACACCAGCGTCTTCCCGTGAAACTCCGCCCGCGTCCGCGGAGTCACAATCTGAAACTCAAGATGCTTCTGCATCAACAGAATCAAAATCCCGCGATACGACGCGATGAAATCCTCCGCATAAAAATTCCGCGTCTCCGGCGAAAAGTAAACGCCAATCGGATCCACCGGAGAGCGCGGCAAATAGAACGTCTTCTCATGCGTCTGAATCCACGAAAAGATCGTCTTCCGCGTCGCCAGATCATTCGACCCAGCCATCGAATGCCCCGGCGCATCCCAGAAATTTGCCCCTGCCATGACCTGCGACATTGCCAGGTTCATCATGGCTTCGCGCTTATCCACCTTCTTATCGCCGTCCCACGAGTAATTCAGAATCCAAGTCGCCTTCCCCTGCGCGAACGCACGGAACGAGTGCATCCCCACCTGATAGCGAAACCAGTCCAGCGGCTTCCGTGACGAAGCCATGTGGTCGCCTTCGCCAAATTCATATTCGTGAGCAATCGCGTCGACCACCGCATAGAGACTGTAAACGTCAGCCCCCACTCGTACGGATTCTCCTTCAATCCCGGGATAGATTTCAGGAATCGTCTTGATCTTCGGATTGACGCTCTTCGCGGTGCGGTCAATCTCGCTCAGAAAATCGGTGAAGGTTTGAATCCTGAACGTAACCCACTTGCGGAACGCCGGATCGGAAAAATCTCCCAGCTTCAGATCGTGCTTCGCATCGAGTCCGCTCTGCTGCTTGAATGCCGCGACCGTATAGTCATCGAAGCTGGCCCACGTGTCTTCCCAGCCGTCGAAGTGAGTCATCCAGTAAGGAATGTCGATATAAATTCCGTCAATTCCCGTCGCCGCAATTTGCCGCACGCGCTCCATGTAGGTCTTCCGCCACTCGGGAGCGTAGGGACTGACCCAAACATCCTCATCTCCTGGCCGGATCCAGAACGCGCTGCCCCCTCCGAAGATCGCGGGCTCGCCGGTGATCTTGCGCTGCAGCCAGTCGGGATGATCCTTGGCCAACGTGTGCGCCACCTGATCCCCATGCGCAGTGATGCACTCGGTCCCGGCAATGTAGACGAAAGCGTAATTGCCCGCCTTGTGCGCCGCTTCGGCCACCTCGCGGATCGCCTTCAGTTTCTCTTCTGGATTGAGAAAACTCTCGTAGCGCCCGGGAATGTCATTGTCGACCTCAATCCCGAACACGTTGCTCTCTTGCGCCTTGCGCGCAATCTGCTGCGCGTCGCCGCCCTTCAGACCATAAGCGCCGATGCGGACGTAGTTCGTCCAGTTCTGTTTTTCGGAATCAGGCGCCGCGACCAGCCCCAGCGCGAACAAGAATAAGGAGAGAAATGCGTATAGAACTTTTCGTGTCATACCCGCCCCTGAATCCGTATTCACCAACGCGATTTACTCTGACCGCGACCAAGTCACACTTACTTCTGCTCGCTTGGCGGCAAGGTCCGTACCGTCTATGGTGTGAGCAGGCTCTTTAGAACTCGAATCTCAATCCAAACTGGAAGGATCGCGGACTTTCCCCTGGCGCGTCGCTCGTAACTGTCCCGAAAAGCGGATCTCCCACGGCCGAATTCGGCTGTCCAAAGCGCGGATGGTTGGTGAAGTTGAACATCTCCGCCCGCACCTCGATCCGCATGTTTTCTTTGGGCACAAACGACTTGTAAAGATTCAGATCCATGTTGTGGATGCCGTCGACGCGCAGCCCGGAAAAGTACCGTGGAGCATTCCCAGGAACCTGGTCGCCGGGGTCGCCAAAGCAGTTGGCGTTGAGATAGGTGGCAGGATTCGCATTCTGCCAACTCAAGGCGGCGGAGTGCACGCTGGTCCCGGTCTTAAGTTGGGAGCACACAACTTGGGGGCGCTGGGTGCCGTTCGCCAGACGGGCGTTGGACATGCCGAGGGCCATCGGTTGTCCCGATTGCTCGGTGATGATCGTCGCCAGCGACCAGCCTCCCACAACCGCATCGACCGCTCGGTTCATATTGCCGCCAATCCATTTCTCGCGCCCAATGGGCAGATCCACGACCGCCGCGAGCGCTAGCCGCTGTGGCGTATCGTTGCCCCCAATGCTGTGTTCCAATGACAGGCGATCCAGTTGTTGCGGAATGCCGGCCCCGAGCGCACCTACCCAGTTGTTCCTGCCCGCCGACGAATTGTCGGTTTCCTTCGATATCGTGTAGCTACCCTCAAAACTGATGTGGTGCGTCGTGCGCTTCTGGAAGCGAACCTGCAGAGCGTTGTACCACGAACTCGCTTCCTCGCTCATCAGCGCCTCAAAGTCGCCGTTGAATTGTGGGTACTGGTTCAACAGAGTCCCCAAGGGCAGCGTCGTATTGCCGTAGTTCGAATTAGGTTCGTTGAAGCAGGGATGGGAAGCGCTCGACGTGCAAGGGGTATTGAACATGGAATAGAACGGGTTGCCCACTTGCGTCTGAAGAAAGTTGCTCACGCAACTATCCCCCGAGCAACTCGAATCCGTCGGAGTTACCGCCGCGGTGATCTGGGCCAGCAAAGTCGAAGGGATGAAAGAGCGATTGTTTGTGCCGGCCCAGGGCAGATGCGTGCTTCGGTTGGCGGAGTAGTCCACGCCGAGCACGATCTGGCTGGGGAGCATCCGCTGGATTCCCAGATTCCACTGGTAGATGTTGGCGTCTCGCGCCGCCGTGGTGCCTAGATCGTTCGGGTTCTGATAACCCCAGTTCGCAAACTGGCCGTACTGCGTACCCTGCGGACCGGTAAAGCCTGCGGGAAACGGATTCGCCAGGGTCGCGGATTGGGTGGCGAAATTGTCGTTCGTAAAAAACACGTTCGCCGTCTTGCGGAACGCCGAGCCGGGATACTGGAAGTTTGTGGCCGGGCTCATTCCGAAATAGATGCCCGCCCCGCCACGCACCACTGTCTGCGAACCGAGCTGGTACGAGAAACCCAGCCTTGGCCCAAGGTCTTTCCAGTAGGTCGGTACCGTCCTCATGCTCGACGTCGGGAATTGCGTTGTTCCGAGCACCTCCATCGACGACGGGGAGTTCAGTCCGAACGACTGCATAGTCGCCTGGGTGCTGAACGTACCCGGCGGCGCCGTCGCCGGGACAGAATTCAGTGGAATATTGACGCCGCTGTCGGCGGCGAAATTGCTGAACTCGATCTGGTTGCCGCGCGACGTGTAAGGCGAACTCCACTGGTAACGCAAGCCCAGATTGATCGTGAGTTTCGAGGTTACCTTCCAGTCGTCCTGGACATAGAACCCCGTCTCCAGCGACTTGTTCGCGACCGAAGGCGTCACCACCAGTTGACTGGAGGCGTTGATATTATCGCCGTAACCAAAAGCCAGGCTCGCGAAGGGATTGCCGGTCGGGTTCCCCGAAGCATCTGTGTTGCTGTTCGGAGTCGGCGATGTCGTGTCATCCGTAAAGGTCATGAAGCCGGTCGGGTAATTCGGCTGCCAGAAATTGTTGTAGAAAATTCTCTGCTCGCCGCCGACTTTAATCAGATGCGCCCCTTTGGAAATCACCAACTGCGTGGAGTAACTGACCAGGGTGTGGGCAAAGGTAGTGTTGATGCAGCACTGATCGTAGAGATTTGTCCAAGGCAAGTTTCCCTGCATCAGAAACGTCGGCATCTTGTCGATCCCATTGGCCGTTTGGAACACCGAAGGCAACCCCTGAACGCCCGCTGGCAGCGAGGCGTTGAAACTGGAGATCGTCGGGATACTCGGGACAGACAGTTCGTGCACCCGGTCGACTCCCACATGGCTAGTCCAGACCATCCGCGGGTTGATGGTCCAGGTATATTCCAACGAAGCGTTTTGCGCCACCGTCACACCGCTCTTGATTCCGTCGTTATCGAAGCCGTCGCCCAGGGTCAGCGGAGTCGTATAGTTGTTCCAGCCTCGGCTGTAGCGGCCGCTGATGCGGTTCCTGTCGTTGATCTGGTGGTCTATCTTGATGTCGAACTGGTAGTCTGGGCCGTTCGCCAATGTCGTGTAGTTGTAGTTATTGAATTCGTTCCCGTTGCTGGGCTTCGGATAGAGGTTGAGGACGGCCAGTCCAATGGGATCCAGTTCGCTGGGCGGGATCACATTCGCTTGGCCGTTGTACTGCACCTGCGACCGGTTTACGCATGGATTCCCACACCCTTGCGCAGTCGGGTCGTAGATGATCAGAGGCAGGTTAGTACCGGGAATCATGTCTGCCGAGAAATCGCCTTGCCGCTCCGCCAGGGTCGGTACGGTCACAACTCCGCTGGACGCGCTGGAACTTCGAACCTTCTCGAAATCCACGAAAAAGAATGTACGGTTCTTGATGATCGGTCCACCTAACGAGAAGCCCCCCTGGTCGCGCTTGCTGTCTGGTTTAGGGTTGGGCACGGTACTACCGAACGTGAACTCGGGATTAAAGAAATCGCGAGCGTCCAATTGCGCGCGCTGCAGGAAATACCAGCCACTGCCGTGGAAGGCATCGCTTCCGCTCTTCATCACCATGTTTACTACTGTGCCGCCGTTGTTGCCGAACTCGGCCGAGAAGCTGTTGTTCTGCACCTTCATTTCCTGCATGCCCTCGACCAGGGGCTCGTAGTAGACGTTGGAGTTCCCCCCCTCACCTTGTTCCGGCGCGCTGATCAGGGCGCCGTCCAGCCGTACCTCGGCGGTCGCGTTGCGCTGCCCGTTGGAAGTGAAGTTTGTTCCCGACGGATAGTTATCACCGGTGCCTGACCCTGCCACCTCGGTCACGCCCGCGGCCAGGAACGTCAGGCCAAAGAAGCTGCGGTTGGCTAGAGGGAGTTCGTGCACATACTCGCTGCTGATGTCCGTGCCCAGAGTCGCACTCTCGGTGTCCATCATCGGCGCCATCTGCGTGACTTCGATACTCTCGCTCACGCTCAGCGGATGCAGCACGAAATCCACGCTGGTCTGCTGGTCGACCTGCAGAACTACATTCTTCTTTTCTGAGATGCGAAAGCCGGAAGCTTGCGCCTTCACCGTGTAGACGGCGGGGCGCAAACCGGTAAAGAAAAACTGTCCGTGCTCGTCGCTGTGCGCGATGTCCGCAATACCAGTGGCATCGTTGGTGATGGTAACGGTCGCATTCACCACCATGGCGCCACTTGCGTCCGCTACCACGCCGCGAACCTGCGCTTGATAGGCTCCCTGCCCCAGCGCCGCTGTTGCCAGCAGCAACGTAACTCCTAATAAGGAGATGAGCCCAGCGACGGAACCACAACCGCGACGGCAGACACGCATAGCAGCCTCCCAGCAAGAGCTTTCATATTATTACGAGTTAAGACTATTACTTTCGTTTATGATGATTGTCAAGTCAAATCGCGGCCCGGTCAAAGTGGTTGGTATTCAAGGTTTTCGCCGCCTTTTCAGCCCGGTCGCGCTGCGCTGTTTACGCGCTTCTGGCTGGGTTGCGACTGCTTTCTTCTTGTTTCACGCGAATGCCTCCCGTAGTCTATTGGGCTGCCAATCGCCTGTAGTTCAAGGAATTTCGCAAATGTCACGTCCTTATTATTGTCATTTCTGTTGTGCCCTGTTGCTGATCGCTCTGTCTTCTGTTGGGCCGACTCAAGCCTTGCCTGCACTTGCTGGCCCTGACGCCGACAGCATTTCTCTCTCCAACGCTTCCATCTCGGCGACCTGGTCGATCCGTGGCGGGTTGCTGCGCTGGCAGAGCCTGACCAACCATTTCACCAAGGCAAGTTTGGCCCTCGACGACAGTGTGTTTGAGTTGGTGCCCAAAGAGGGCCCGGTCCTGCGCTCCTCCGATTTCAAGATTGTCGCTGCGCCTGTGCTGCGCGACATTCCTCGGTCGCCGAACTCATCGAAGGCTGCCGACCGCTTGCCTGGGCGCGAACTGCGCATCGTGCTCGAGGATCCCTCCGCAAAAGTCCAAGTCATCTGGAAGGCCATCCTCCGCGAAGGCGCCAACTACGTCCGCCAGGAAGTCTCTATTCGAGCCCTGCACGAGCCCCTCGCCCTTGCGCAGATCGGTCTTGTTGACGCGGTCGTGCCCGGAGCGTCAGTCTCGGGCCACGTGAAAGGATCGCCGGTCACTGCCGGAACCTGGTTCCTGGGCTTCGAACATCCGCTGTCTGAGTGCCGCGTGCGCGGCAACCGCGCAACGTGCTGGCTCTCGCGTGAACTCCCACTGCAAGCTGGCCTGGCCGTGACTTATTCGTCTGTCGTCGGCGTGACGCATCCGACGCAGTTACGCCGCGACTTCCTGAACTATGTGGAACTCGAACGCGCGCATCCCTATCGAACGTTTCTGCATTACAACTCCTGGTACGACCTAGGTTATTTCGATCGCTACAACGAGCAGGACGCTGTTGCTGTGGTTCAGAATTTCGGGGAGGAACTCTCGAAGAAGCGCGGCGTCAAACTCGACAGCTTTATGTTCGACGATGGCTGGGACGATCCCACAACTCTGTGGAAGTTCAATCCGGGTTTTCCTGACGGACTGACGAAGGTAACGCAGACTGCAGCCAGTTTCGGCGCTGCGCCTGGCATCTGGCTTTCGCCTTGGGGCGGATACGACAAGCCGAAGGAGCAGCGCCTCGCCTCCGCGCGCGAGCAGGGATTCGAGACTAACGAAGGCGGTCTCGCTTTGTCGGGCCCGAAGTACTACAAGTATTTCCGCGATACCTGCCTCGACCTGATTGCCAAGTACAACGTAAACCAGTTCAAGTTCGACGGCACAGGCAACGCCAACGAAGTCATCAAGGGGAGCGAGTTCGACAGTGACTTTGACGCAGCCATCCACTTGATCGGCGAACTGCGCGCGAAAAAACCAGACCTCTATGTCAACCTCACCACCGGCACGTATCCTTCGCCGTTCTGGTTGCTCTATGCCGATTCGATTTGGCGCGGCGGCGACGACCACAGCTTCGCTGGCGTCGGCACCAACCGCCAGCGTTGGATCACCTATCGCGACTCGCAACTCTACCGCTGGGTCGTCGAGGACGGGCCGCTCTTTCCCATCAATTCGCTGATGCTGCACGGCCTCATCTTCGCGCGCTACGCGCAGCGCCTCGGCGATGATCCCGGCCACGATTTTCCCGACGAAGTTCACGATTACTTTGGAACCGGCACGCAGTTGCAGGAGATGTACATCACGCCTTCGCTGCTCTCGTCAGAGAATTGGGACGTGTTGGCCGAGGCGGCCAAGTGGTCACGCGACAACGCGCAGACGCTCAAAGACTCGCATTGGATCGGAGGGGATCCAGCGCGGCTGGAAGTCTATGGCTGGGCGTCGTGGTCGCACGAGAAAGCAATCGTGACGCTGCGCAACCCCAGCGACCAGCCGCAGGATTTCTCGGCGAGCCTCGCGACTCTGTTGGAACTGCCGGCAGGTTCCGCGCGTGCCTATGCCGCGCGCAGCCCATGGAAAAGCGACAGCACGAAACCCGCTCTGACTATTCCTACGAAAGAGCAACACACGTTTCACCTCCAACCGTTCCAAGTGCTGACACTGGAATTGTTGCCGTCGAAGTAGCACAGTATGTGGGGACAGCCGCCATCGGCTGTCCGTCAGGCGCAGCCTGGCAAGGGTGCCGAGCATCATAATGGCGTAGGTGAATCCGCATGAAAGCCGCCGTCCTCACTTCACCGCGACCGATCTCCGAGCGCCCTCTGCAGATCGCCGACGTTGCAGAGCCGCAAATACGGCCTGGCCATGTTTTGTTGCGCGTCCGCGCCTGCGGCGTATGCCGCACCGATCTCCACATCGTCGAAGGCGACCTGGCCCCAAAGCAATCAGGAATCATTCCGGGTCATCAAATCGTTGGCGAGGTTGTCGACGGAGCCGCGCCCGACCTTTCTCTGGGCTCACGCGTCGGCGTCTCCTGGCTCGGCGGCACCGACGGCACCTGCCCCTACTGCCGAAAAGGCATGGAGAACCTCTGCGACGCGCCGACATTCACCGGCTACAGTGTCGCGGGCGGATACGCGGAGTACGCTCTTGCGCGCGCGGACTTTGTCTTCCCGCTGCCCGCAGCGCTCGACGATCTGCACGCTGCTCCGCTGCTCTGTGCAGGCATCATTGGCTTCCGCAGCTTGCGGGTCGCTGGTGTCGAAGCGGGCGAGCGTGTCGGCCTGTTCGGGTTCGGTGCGTCCGCCCATCTCGCGATCGCAGTTCTGCGCGCGTGGAAGTGCGACGTGTATGTCTCCACGCGAGGAAAGTCTCACCGCGACCTGGCCGCGTCGCTCGGCGCGACTTGGGTTGGCAGTGAAACCGAGAAGCCGCCCCTGGAACTCGACCGCGCCATCACGTTCGCTCCGAGCGGAGACGTGGTGATCGCAGCGCTGGGCAGCCTGCGCAAGGGCGGCGTGGTTGCGATCAACGCCATTCACCTCGATCGCATTCCGCAGTTTGATTACGACAGTCTGCTGTGGGGTGAGCGCCAGCTGCGCAGCGTGACCAACATGACTCGCGCGGACGCCCGCGACTTCCTCGCGCTAGCCGCGCAGATTGGCTTGCAGCCAAGGGTGACTGTGTTTCCACTGGATCAGGCGAACGAGGCGCTGCTGGCGGTTAAGAATGATGCGATCGATGGCGCAGCCGTGATCGTGCCAGAGGCCCGAAAACTTCGGTAAGTCAGCTGATTCAGAGGGGATGCGGGAGTTGTCCACAGTGTTCCTGCAGGAACACTTTTCTTGCTTAAATGTACCTATAAAAATATATGAAGTTGCTGACTATGAATAAGTTGCGGTTCCGTTGCGTGGCGGTGAGTAGTGAAAGGTGGTCGCTACGTTTCCGGGCGCCGAGTGCGAGGGCGGGACGCCCTCGCGACAGCCGGCAGGATGCCGGCGCTACTTTCATGGCGGCGCTACTTTGTTATTGCAAAGGCCCCGACGAATATTACGCTGAACGCCACTGCTAGACTCAGTTCGTTCCAGCCGAGCTTCCGCACGGCGAGTGGTGCGGGCTTCTGGATGAAGTAGAACCATCCGCGAAATAGTAGGGGCGAGAAGGCGATCGAAGCGATCGCGGGAATCAGGCCGAGAAGACAGGCGATGGTAAGTGCCGCCGTCATCAGGAGTTGCCCGGCTGCGAAGGCCCACCCGCGCTTGAGCTTGGCGCGAAAACCCTCGATCCGCGCCGTATGAATTCGGAGCTGGACGTAGTGGATCTGGTCGCCGGCGAAGATCAGGTTCGCGATCCAGATCATCCATGCCATGGCGCCAAACTTGCCGGTGATCACGTAATAGGCCGCTGGGCCCGGCGCAGTGAGCCCGATCGTGCCGACGATTTCAGAGAGCATGCGCGTACTGCGTCCCAGTTTCTTGAGCAGCGCCTGTCCGACGAATGCAACTCCAGCGGCCGCGCCGAACAGCCATAGCAGCGGATTCTGCCCCGCCCACAACAACGCGCCTAAGGCTAACGCCGAGATGGCACCGAGGCACGATATAACGACCGCGACGGTCCGCCGCTCGTCTCGAGTTTGCGCCCGCATGGCAGACGTACCCAGCAGACTCTCCACTGGAGTTCTTAGCCAGAACAATGCGAGAGTCACAACGAGCAGAAGCAACGCCGGGATAAAGTGATTGCTCTCGCGGAAGGCAACGCCCGCGCCCGTGACCATGGGGACGAGCAACAGTCCCCACGCCCCGTGTTCCCGTGGGAGAATCAGTGCGTGCCGGCGTTCCCCGCGCGCATGATCCGTCGCCGCGTCTTCACTTGCTCGACGGCCCATGCTCTCGATACTGTATTCCGTCGTTGCCATTACCGCCATCCGGCCATGTGGATGTGTTGCATACCCTTTACAGCCCGCATGTACTGCGCGCGCTCAAACGCGCCCGGGTCGGGGCACTTGATCTGGCTCATGCTGCCCTGCATCTGCGCCACCGATTCGTATTCGTGCTCTTCCATCCAGTCGCGTAGTTCGCGCTCGACGTGACGCAGGTGATTGACGCCATGCCGCATCAGGGACGAACACATCATGGTCACGTTGGCGCCCACCATGAGCAGTTTCACGACGTCTTCGGCGTTGTGCACTCCGCCGGTTGCGGCCAGACTGGCCTTCACGCGGCCGAACAGAATTCCGATCCAAGTCAGCGGCAGGCGCAGCGCCTGCGGCGTGCTGAGGAGGACGTTGGGACGGATCTCCAGTTCTTCGAGGTCGATGTCGGGCTGGTAAAAGCGGTTGAAGAGCACCAAAGCATCTGCCCCGGCTTCATCCAGACGGTGGGCCATATTCGACAGGTTGCTGAAGAACGGGCTCAACTTGATTGCGACGGGAATGGTGACGGTGGCTTTCACGGCCTTCAGAATGTCGAAATACGTTTTCTCAATGTCCGCCGCTGTTATCTTCGGGTCGGTGGGGATGTAGTAGATGTTGCACTCGATCGCATCCGCGCCGGCGCGCTCGATTTCACCGGCAAACTTCGTCCACCCGCCGAGGGTTGAGCCGTTGAGGCTGGCAATAATAGGGATGCGCACCGACGCCTTGGCCTTGCGGATGTGATCCAGGTAGCCCTCAGGCCCGGTGTGAAATTCGCTGGGCTGCGGGAAATAGGTGAGCGATTCGGCAAAACTCTCGGTGCCCACGGCGAGGTGATAATCGAGGTCCGCTTCCTCCTGGCGTAACTGTTCTTCAAACAGCGAGTAGAGGACCACGGCCGAGGCTCCGGCGTCTTCCAGGCGGCAGATTCCGTCGATATCGCGCGAGAGCGGCGAGGCCGAGACCACGAGCGGCGAACGCAGCTTCAGGCCCAGGTATGTCGTGTTGAGATTGATCATCATGTTCTCCTCGCGCGGCTAGCGCGCAGCTCCTGTCGGTACCGGCTTCTCTGCGGCCGGGGCGGTTTTCTCCGCGGCATCCTTGGCAGCCGGCGCTTCGGTTTTGCGGCTGGCCATGTATTCGTACATGCGGTAGCGGTTTTCCGCGTCCTGCTGCGCCAGCTTCCACAAACGCTCGGCATCTTCCGGTTTGCTCTTGGTGAGCATCTTGAACCGCGTCTGCTGCAGCAGGAACTCCTGCACTTTGCGGGTAGGAGCACGCGAATCCAACATGAGAGGATTTTCGCCCGCAGAGGTCCGCTCGGGGTTGAAGCGGTAAAGCAGCCACTGGCCGGACTCGACCGCGACCTTCTGGTCCGTCATCGCCGTGGTCATGTCGATGCCATGCGCGATGCAGGAAGAATAGGCAATGATGATGCTGGGCCCGTCGTAGGCTTCCGCTTCGAGGAACGCCTTCAGGGTGTGCTCATCTTTCGCGCCCATCGCTACACTCGCGACGTAAACACTGCCGTATGTCATGGCCATGAGCCCGAGATCTTTCTTCGGACCCGGCTTGCCGCCCGCGGCAAACTTCGCGACCGCGCCGCGCGGCGTAGACTTCGACGCCTGTCCGCCGGTGTTCGAGTAAACCTCCGTATCGAGCACCAGGACGTTTACGTTGCGCCCGCTGGCCAGCACGTGGTCGAGACCGCCGTATCCGATGTCATAAGCCCAGCCGTCGCCGCCCACGATCCATACGCTCTTCTTGACCAGCATGTCGACGACAGAGAGAAGCTGCCTGGCATCGGCCGAGTGAACCTTCGCCAGCCTCTCTTTGAGGACGTCAACGCGTTGCCGCTGCTCGTAGATGTCGGCTTCGTCTTTCTGTTTGGCGGTCAGGATGGCCGTGACGAGGTCCTCGCCCACGGTTCCAGATACGCGCTTCAGCAACTCATGTGCGAACTCAGTCTGCTTGTCGATCGAGACGCGGAAGCCGAGTCCGAATTCAGCATTATCTTCGAACAGGGAATTCGACCATGCCGGCCCGCGGCCGTCGCCATTCTTGGCCCAAGGCGTTGTCGGCAGGTTTCCGCCGTAGATCGACGAGCAGCCAGTTGCGTTGGCCACGATCGCCCGGTCGCCGAACAGTTGCGAGACCAGCTTCAGATAAGGAGTCTCGCCGCATCCCGAGCACGCGCCCGAGAACTCGAACAGCGGTTCCTGCACTTGCTGCTGGCGGATCGTCCCGACTTTGATCTTTCTGCGATCGAGTTCCGGAAGTTTGAGGAAGAAGTTCCAGTTCTCGCTCTCCGGCGCACGCAGCGGAGGCTGGGGCACCATGTTGATCGCCTTCAGCCGCACCTCGCTCTTGTTCTTGACGGGGCAAACATCGACGCAGACGCCGCATCCGGTGCAATCTTCCGGAGCGACCTGGATCGTGTATTTCATCCCGGCCCACTCTTTGTCGCGGGCGTCGCAGGCCTTGAAGGTTGAGGGAGCGCCCGCTAATTCTTTGCTGTCGTAGACCTTGATGCGGATGACGGCGTGGGGGCAAACCATTGCGCACTTGCCGCACTGGATGCAGATCTTCGAATCCCACGCGGGAATTTCGAGAGCCAGATTGCGCTTCTCCCATTTCGCCGTGCCGGTGGGGAAGGTGCCGTCGCAGGAGAAAGCGCTGACAGGAAGTTCGTCGCCGCGGCCCGCATAGATCGTGCCCAGAACGTCGTGCTCGAACTTCGGCGCGCCCGGGAATGCGGCTGGAATTTCCGTCTTGCTGCTGACAGTCTCGGGAATCTTGACTTCGAACAAGTGAGCCAGGGTCGCATCGACGGCCTGCATGTTCTTCTGGACGACGTCTTCGCCCTTGCGGCCGTAGGTGTGGCGAATCGATTCGCGAATGGCTTCGATCGCCTCGTCGCGTGGCAACACTTTCGAGATCGCGAAGAAGCATACCTGCATGATGGTGTTCGTCCGCGAACCCATGCCGGCGTCCTGCGCAACCTGATAGGCATCGATCGCGTAGAGTTTGGCTTTCTTGGCGATCAGCTGCGACTGAACTTCACGCGGCAGATGATCCCATACTTCATCTTTACCAAAGGGGCTGTTGACCAGGAACACGCCGCCCGGTACCAGCGAACTCAACATGTCATAGCGCTCGAGGAATATCCACTGGTGGCAGGCGATGAAGTTTGCTTTGGACACCAGATAGCTGGAGTGAATCGGTTGCGGTCCGAAGCGCAGGTGCGAGACCGTCATCGCACCGGATTTCTTCGAGTCGTAAACAAAGTATCCCTGCCCGTAGTTGTCGGTGTTTTCACCGATGATCTTGATGGAGTTCTTGTTGGCGCCGACCGTGCCGTCCGCGCCGAGGCCGTAGAACAAGGCGCGCACCACGCTGTCGGGTTCCGTAGAGAACGCGGCATCGTAATCGAGGCTGGTGTGGTTGACGTCATCCTGAATGCCGATCGTGAAGTGATCTTTCGGCTGTTTCTGTGTCAGATTCTCGTAAACGGCCTTGACCATCGCGGGAGTAAATTCCTTGGAGGACAAGCCGTAGCGGCCGCCGACGACTCCGGGAGCGGTTTTCAGTTTTCCGTAACCCAGCTTCAAGCCCTCGTGCAGCGCGTTCACAACGTCGAGGTAGAGTGGCTCGCCGATCGCGCCGGATTCTTTGGTGCGATCTAGAACCGAAATCTGGCGAACGCTAGCGGGGAGGGCTTCCATGAACGACTTCACGCAGAAGGGGCGATACAGGCGGACTTTCAGCAGTCCGACTTTTTCTCCGCGTGCGGTCAGGTATTCGACAGCTTCGTGCGCCGCTTCTGCGCCGGAGCCCATCATGACGATCACACGCTCGGCGTCGGGAGCGCCGACGTAATCGAACAGGTGATAGGAGCGTCCCACGATCTCGGCGAACTTGTTCATCGTGGCCTGAACCTTGGCCGGAGCCGCATCGTAGTAGGCGTTGGCGCTTTCGCGAATCTGGAAGAAGACGTCGGGATTCTGCGCCGTGCCACGCAGCACCGGATGATCGGGTGAGAGCGCGCGCTGGCGGTGCTCGATGATGCGGTCCATGTTCAGCATGGCGCGCATGTCGTCTTCATTGAGCATTTCGATCTTGTTGACTTCGTGCGAGGTGCGGAATCCGTCGAAGAAATGCAGGAAGGGAATGCGCGTCTCGAGCGACGCGGCATGGGCGATCAGCGCCAGGTCCATCGCTTCCTGTACCGAGTTCGAGCAGAGCATGGCCCATCCGGTGGCGCGGCAGAACATCACGTCAGAGTGATCGCCGAAAATCGAGAGCGCGTGCGTGGCCAGGGTGCGGGCCGTGACGTGAAAGGCGCAGGGAGTCAGCTCTCCGGCAATCTTGTTCATGTTCGGGATCATCAGCAGCAATCCCTGGGACGCGGTAAACGTGGTGGAAAGCGATCCGGTCTGGAGGGCGCCGTGCACCGCTCCGGCGGCGCCACCCTCACTCTGCATTTCGACAACGTGGGGCACGCTGCCCCAGGCATTAGGCACGCTCTCCGATGACCACTGGTCCGCCCACTCGCCCATCGGCGATGAAGGGGTGATGGGGTAAATCGCGATCACCTCGCTCGCCCGGTAGGCGACATTGGCGACGGCTTCGTTGGCGTCCATGGTCTTGAATTTGCGCTTCATTTACATCCCCCAATCCGTAATCTCGGTAGCGGCCACTGGCGTGCCGCGACCACATTTTCAGGATGCAGGAAGGGGGGTGTGGATGTCGGGACGCAGGTTCACACACAGGTGTGATTAGGATCACACTTTACTCAAACGGGACTGGCTGGCAGCGCGGTTTTGGGTCTCTCGCGAGCTTGTATCTAGCTGCGAATCATGCGGTTACGGCCCAACTCCTCCGTTGTGACAATCGGCACAGCTCACTTGCGTCAGATCTCCCAAATCGACCGGATGTTTGAAACTCGGCACGGCTGTGGCGGCAAGGCTCGCTGCGCCATCGGTCTCCGACAGCAGCGTGTGGCACTGGTTGCAATCCTTGCTGATGACTTTGCCGTCGGCGCTGACGTGCTGGCCGTCGTGACAGCGGAAGCATCCGGTATAGTAGAAGTGCCCCAGGTTGTTGGGATGCGTCTGCCAGTTCAGCTTCATTTCGGGAAACGTAGTTCGTTTGAAGATCTGCTGAACCTCAGCCACGGCGTTGCGAATCTCCAATTGCTTCGTCTTGGCGACTTCGGGATATTTACTTTCGTAGTAGCTCGGTATTCCATTCGCGATTCCTTGCATGGCCGCGTCGGTGGTGGCGTAGGTGGCCGTTAGCACTGTCACCGCTTCCAACTTGATGGAGGGCAGGGAAACGTCCAGTCGCCGCGCAAGCAAGGATTGATCGACGGACTGGTCCGGCGGAACGTAGATGTGCGTGGGGCGGTTGTGGCAGTCCACGCAATCCATGTGATGCTTGTCAGCCTTGGCGATCTGGTCTTTGGTGAGCGTGGAATCTTTCGCGTAATACTCGGTCACCCGGCCTTGCAGGTCTTCGACGTGGACGTAGGGCAGGACCTGGCGCTTCTCGTCGGCGGCCACGTAGTCGATCTTGTTGCCGATGTTCATGTGCCAGTGGATGCCCTCGGGCGCGCCCGTGGCGGGATCGCCTCCGCCCGTCTTGATGATCATCCGGATCTGGCGCATAGTGTTCTTTTCATCGTTGGCGTAGTGGGTAAAGACTTTGAGCTGTCCGCCGTAGAACTTCTTCGGCCAGTGGCACTGCTCGCAAGTTTCTTGTGCGGGGCGTAAATTGTGAACCGGCGTGGGAATCGGCCGGGGGTAGGTATTGAATACAGTCGCGAAGACCTGCCGGCTGCCGGAAAGTTTGGACTTCACAAACCAGGTCGCGCCTGCTCCTACGTGGCACTCCGCGCACGCGACGCGAGCATGCGGAGAAAGCTGGTACGCCGTGTATTCCGGACTCATCACGGTGTGGCACAGCTGTCCACAAAATCCGACAGACTCGGTAAACTCGTAGGCTTTGTAGCTTCCGGCGATGCTCACCATGACGAACACCACGAGGAACGTCATAAACGAAATCACGGCGCTGCGTTGCGTGGGATCATTCAAATCGATGCGGGGATAGAACGCGCTCGGCGGCAGTTTCTTCCGCCGCTCTATGAGCACTCCGACCAGCATCAACAGCAAGCCGAGAATCAGGAACGCAGGCGACACCATGTACGCCAGAATTCCGATGTAGGGGCTGGGCTTGACGGCGATTTGATCAATGATGAAAAAAAGGAAAATGTTAGCCAGACTGACGATCGCCAGCGCCATGCCGGCGAGGCTGATCGGGTTGCGCAACAGCATGCGCGATCGGTGCCAGGGCTCTACTTGAGGCGGCGGAGTTTTCTCAGCGTCCATGTTTTATCTCTTCGGGTTCAGCTTCTGGCTCGGCTGAGACTTCCGTCGATTCCAGGACTGCGCTCGAGTCGTTGACCGACTCGGCGATCGTCGCGCCATCCAGTCCATGCTCGTCGTGGTAGTGGTGCAGCGTCATTTTTCCGTCCCACCACGCCCAGTTCATGGGGTATACGTCCGGGTCGAAGAACACTTGATAGAAGTGCCAGACGATGATGGCCAGCGTTGCCAGCACCGCTTCGTAGAAGTGAATGGCGGTTGCGACGTCGAGCCACCAGCGCGGCAGGTGGTTGCCGACGGAAACCTTGGCCCACAGCATGATTCCGGTGACGGCCATGACGATCATGCCCCAGACCAAGGCCCAGTATTCAGCTTTCTCCGCGTAATTGAAGCGGGCAAACTCAGGCTTGCGCGAAGTCAGACCGAGATAGTAGCAGATATTCTGCCACGCGCCCCGCGCATCGTCCAAAGTGGGGAAGAGATCGAGGACGAGTTTTCGTCCGGCGCGGCTGAACGCGATGTCGAAAATGTGGTAGAAGCTCACACCCATCAGGACGACCGCGGCAATACGATGCAGCAGGTGACGCCGGTTTTCCCCCAGCGACAGCATCGACGCAAACCAGGAGTCGGGGAATTTCAGAGCGAAGCCCGTCAGCACCAGCACAATGAAACTGGTCAGCAGAGTGGCATGCTGCAGACGGAAGCGCAAAGGCATCCGCATCACGAAAGCGTGCTGCTCTTTGCGCCGGGCAATCACTTTCGAACGCCAGATGATGAAGTTGTGCAGCAGCATGCCGCCGATCACCGCGAAGATCATGCTCAGATAGAAGCGGCGGATCCAGCGCACCGCCTTGCTGCCCATGTCGGCCGAGAGGGGCGCGTCCACGTGGACTTTTGCGGCTGTGAATTTTTCCGTGACGCCGGGGTGGCACTGGCCGCAAGTCCGGGCCAGATTGGCATGGTTGATGGTCGACCGAGGATCGCTCGAAGGAAAAATGCTATGCGTGCCGTGGCAACTGGCGCAATTCGCAACCACCTGTGAGCCACCCTTCGCCGCCAGTCCGTGATAGCTCGCCAGATAAGTGGTCTCGCGGCGGCCTTCTACTCCGAACTCCTGCGAGAGGCGCACGCCTTCGTGGCAGCGTCCACAAGTCACCGCGCCCACGTTTTGGGCCGAGACCGGAGAATTGGGATCGGTGTGCGCCTTGATGGAGTGAATGCCGTGGCAATCGGTGCAGACCGGCGCCTGCCAGTTGCCCCTGGCGACGGCTTGTCCGTGGATGCTCTGCTTGAATTCCTTGGAAATCGTGTCGTGGCACTGGCCGCACGTCGTGGGCACGTTGAACTTGAAGATGGGAGACTTCGCGTCTTTCGCATCGAGAATCTCGTGAGTGCCGTGGCAGTCGGTGCAGACCGCGGCTTTCTCGGATCCGGCCGCGACTGCATGCCCGTGGACGCTCTGAGCGTACGAAGCAACCATCTGCGCGCTTTGTCCGCTATCTTGCATCACGAATTTCTGGCTGTGGCAGGCGCCGCAGGTGGCTGGAATATTCGAATGGTGTACGCGCGATTTCGGATCGCTCGCGGGCAGCAGTTCATGCGGGCTGCCGTGGCAATCGACGCAGGTAGCGGCCTTGTTGTTGCCGCTCTGGACAGCCTTGCCGTGGAAACTGCGGTCGTACGCAGCCTGCTCGTCGGCATGGCACGTCGCGCAAGTGATTTTCAGGGGAGGCGTTTCGTGCGCGGAACTCTTTACGTCGGTGTGGCAGTCCACGCAGGTAAACATGCTGCCGTGGATGGAATCTTTGAAGCCTTGCGGATCAACGTGCAAGCTGACCGTTTTGCCGTTGACGTCGTGGGTCAGCGTGGCATCGCTATGGCAGGCCAGGCACTCTTCCGCAGTTGGCTTGGGGGGCTGTTTGCTGGCGGGCGGCTTGCCGGAGGCGAAGAGAGTCCCTGCGGATAAAAGCAGGGTGAGGGCAACTCCAGGCGCAAAAATGTTCCGTATTGTTCGCGTGGACATGACTCTCACCCGCCAATCTTCAGAATGGAACGATTTTTTCAAGCGGCGGATTTGCGCCGCCTGTGTCTTACTTGGCTAAACTGCGGACGTATGTAACCAGGCCCTTGATGTCCGCATCACTGAGCTTGCCGGTGTAAGACGGCATCTTGCCTTTGCCCTTGGTGATGATGTCGGTGAGCTGGGCATCGGTCTCGGCTTTCACTTCCGGCGATGCGAAGTCGCGGGTTCCCATCTTCCCGCCCTTGCCGTCCGCGCCATGGCACATGGCGCATTTTGCTTTGAAGGTTGCCGCCGCGTCCTGTGCGACTGCCGAAGTAGAGCAGACGGCCAACATGCCGCCAGCCAGCAGAGTTACGAGGCCCATTCGAAAAGAGATAAGTTTCACGTTGCTTCCTCCTGAGGAAGATTTTTCTTGCACGATAACACGGAGCAAGGGTAGCCACTGTCCAAAACTGGCCACATTCCGAAAGCGCGTTTGCACGTCCGATCGTGCTTTCGTCCTGCGTCCTGAGAACTCGCTCGCAGGCGTAGGATCACATGCCCGCCTGAGCAGACCTATGGCGTAAGTCACGGGGCCCTGTGACAGCGATCACGGGGTACTTTTCTCAATGATTGTGATGTTCATCACAGGCGCGCGTGCGACACCGCACTGCGCCGCCAGGCTTGCGTCCCTAGGATTCCGCTATGTCCACCCTGTCCAATCCGCCCGTTCCCGCATTGCGCGGATCCGGGTCCCCGGCGGGAAGAACGTCATCGCAGGCCGTGATGGAAACCGATGAGATGTTGCATGCGCCCGGATTGCCGCCGCGACCCCTGCAAGTGACCTGGGAGATGACCCAGGCGTGTGACTGGAAGTCGGCTCCGGCTCGCGCCGCGGCACGAACCCCCCGCGACCGCCATCAGTTCTCGACCGCGGAAGCCTTTCATCTCGTCGAGGAAGTTGCTGCGATGCGCGTGCCTCTGCTGGCGCTGACCGGTGGCGACCCGCTCCTGCGCCCCGACTTATTTCCCGTCATCGAGTTTGCCTCGCGCCGTTCGGTTCGCACTTCGCTGACCATGCTGCCTACGCCCTCGCTGGACGCTGCTGCGATCGCGGAGTTGAAGTCTAGCGGTCTGATGCGCGCCGGGTTCTGGCTGCATGGTTCCACGGCCGCATTCGATGACGCCTACTGGGCGGTGCCCGGCTGCCACCGGCGCACCCTGGCCGTCATCGGATCCTGCCACGAAGTGCAGCTTCCGGTGCAGGTCAACACCATACTCGCGCGGCGCAACTGGCACGACCTGGAGCCCATGATCGAACTGCTCACGAGGCTGGATGTCGCGCTGTGGAATGTTTTCTTCTTCGTCCCCGCGAGCCCGGAACAAGCGGCCGAGGTGCTCACCGCCGATGAGCACGAACAGATTTTTGCCCAGCTTTACGCTGCGTCCCGGGTCGTGAATTTCCAGATCAAGACCACCGAGGGCCAGCACTACCAGCGCTATGTTTTACAGCAGCGAGTGCGGGAGTCCCGTGGCCGCCTGACCGAAGCCGATGTCATCACGTGCGGGCCCAGGGGAGTGAATGAAGGCAAGGGTTTCGTTTTCATCAACCACCATGGCGAGGTCTACCCCAGCCGATTTCTGCCACTTTCTGGCGGTAACGTGACCACCCAGTCACTGTCTGACGTCTATTGCGATTCGCCTCTCTTTGTGTCGCTGCTCGACAGCTCCAGGCTGAAAGGCAAGTGCGGACGCTGTAACTTCCGCACGGTTTGCGGAGGATCGCGCGCCCGTGCCCATGCCATGACCGGCGATCTGTTCGCTGCCGAACCTTGCTGCGCCTACGAACCCTAGAGTCGATTCTCCCCACTGCGCTCTTTTGTGTGCAATTTTGAACAGACATGATGCGGGGGACTTTCTTACCTTTCTCCCGTTGGATTCTTTAAGGGAACCAGCCAGTCACTGTGAGACTGCAACTTAATCGCTTCCAGGAAAAAGCCTTCGTGGGGTTCCCATATTCCCAAAAGAACGCACGGGGAGGAGAAGGATTTCAGGCGATTCCCGGTTCGGAGCCCTGATTCTGCGAGTTCCCGATGTGTGATTGAAATCACATTCAAGTGTGATTCATAACCCGGCGAAGCGCCTGCGACTCTCGCTAGTATCAGGCCCATCTTTGGAACAGCATCAGAGGCCACAGAACCTCTCGAACTCATGACTAGGGGGCGATTCGACCGGCGCCGGTTGGACCGCCAAAAACAGTGCCGGACTCCGGACCTTCCGCGCACGGCAGAGAAAAGCAGTTGATGAAATTAAGGAGATGCAGATGAAAAAAGCGGCAGCCCTCTTCCTTGTGATGGTTCCGATCGTGGTTTTGCTGTTCTTTACCGCAGTGAATCCGCCGAAGGTTGAGGCGGTTCCAAGCTACGCCCGGCAGACGGGACTGGCCTGCAGTGGCTGCCACTACACGCCACCCGAACTCAATCCTGCCGGACGGAGATTCAAACTGATGGGCTACGTGGACAAAGGGGATGACACCAAGGTCATTAAAACGGACGGAAGCAAAAAGACCGCTGCGCTGGACCTGCTTGCCTCTCTGCCCCTTTCGGTGATGCTGGACGCTTCCTTCACCTCCACCAAGTCTCCGCTGCCGACCAGTCAAAATGGAAACGTGGAGTTTCCCCAGGATATCTCGTTGTTCCTCTCGGGCGCCTGGACGAGTCACGTCGGCAGTTTTCTTCAGGTCACCTACGACACGCAAGACGACCACTTCAGCATGGACAACACTGACATCCGCTACGCGAACAAAACGACCTTGGCCGGCAAGGAGTTTGTCTGGGGCTTGGACTTTAACAACAATCCGACGGTAGAGGACCTTTGGAATAGCACACCGGCGTGGGGATACCCCTGGGTCGCAAGCGATTTCGCGCCCACTCCGAACGCTTCTCCCATCATCAACGGTGGCTTAGGTCAGGATGTGGCTGGAGCCGGCGGTTACTTCATGTGGAATAACCATTTATATTTCGACGCTGCCCTGTATCGCTCGCAGCACGTTGGGAGCCCGCAGCCCAACACGGGCGCGGGCGCCGGAACCAACATTCGCGGCGTTGCTCCGTACTGGCGCCTGGCCTGGCAGCAGTTAACGGCAAAAACGCAGTATGAAGTCGGCACCTACGGGATGCACTTGCGGTCGACTCCAGGTGCGATCACCAACCCGGACGGCTCCAGCATCCCCTGGCAGGATTCGTACACGGACTGGGGCGTGGACACTCAGATCGACCAGACATTGTTCCGGAAAGATGTACTCTCTTTCCGGGCTACCTACATCCGCGAAAATTCCGATCTGCTGGCCAGCTTCAATGCGGCTCCGCCATTGGCTGCGATGGGATCGCATCATTTGAACACTGTGCTTGCCAATGCCGAATATCACTTTGGCAACCGCTACACGGGCACGTTCGGTTGGTTCAATACGACCGGGACTTCCGACCTCGGGCTGTATCCTAACAACACACCCGTGACTGGCAACTTCAATGGTGACCCGAGAGGCTCCGGGTATATTGCGAACTTTACGTATTGGCCCTGGCAGAATCTGCTACTGGCCGCGCAATACACCGCATACACGCGCTTCAATGGCGCCCAATACAACTATGATGGCTCGGGTCGCAATGCTAGTGCCAACAACACAATCTATCTGGACGCCAAAATCATTTTCTGAGGGGCACATGAGTACGCCTCCACAATTCTAAAAAGGAGAACAATTCAATGAAGGACAAAGCATTCGTACTCGTCGTACTGGCAGCAAGCTTGTGCAGCGCCGCCTGGGCGGGCGACATCGAGGGCAAAGTTACCGGAATGAAGGGCAAGTCGGTCGTCTACGTCGACACGATCGCAGGCAAGACTTTCCCCGCTCCGAAAGATCATCCCGTGATTGATCAAAAGGGATTGATGTTTTCGCCACACATTATGGCCGTGCAACAGGGCACAACCGTCGACTTCCTGAATAGCGACACTGTGGCGCACAACGTCTTCTGGACTGCCGTCGGAGGCGACAAGAAGGCGGGTCACAATCTGGGCACCTGGCCAAAAGGCGAGAAGCGTCCCTTCACCTTCGACAAATCGGGTGCGGTGCCGCTGCTTTGCAACGTTCACCCCGACATGGCCGGATACCTGATTGTCAGCCCTACTCCCTACTTCGCCGAGACTGACGACAGCGGCTCTTACAAAATCAAGGACGTTCCCGACGGCAGCTACACGCTGGTGGTCTGGCACGAAGGCGCCAAGAACCAGTCCAAGCCCGTGACCGTGGCGGGCGGCGGCAAGGCGGATTTTACTCTGACGAAGTAAAAGCAGTTTCGTCGGGTGACCGGGAGCGGTCCCGCTTGGGGCACCGCTCCCCAGTCTGTCTTCTCACCCTCAAACCAGACTAATTTTCAGCCGCTGTTCAGACCTTGGAACGATCGCAAATGCTGAAACGATTTAAAAACAAGAAGGTCGATGGGGATTGGCTGCACACCAACTTCCCCTGCATGATGGCCTGCCCGGCTCATACCAATGCCGGACGCTACGTGGGCTTGATTGCAGAGGGACGCTTTGAAGAGGCCTACCGGCTGGCACGCGAGCCGAATCCTCTGGCCAGCATCTGCGGTCGCGTCTGCGCCCATCCGTGCGAGACCGCTTGCCGCCGCGGCGAAATCGACCGGCCCATCTCGATTCGCGCGCTGAAACGGTTTCTGACCGAGCAGTACGGGCCCGAGTCGAAGCATCCCATCAACGTCAACGAAGGACGCGTCCAGAAAAAGCTTCCCTATAAAGTTGCCGTGGTTGGCGGAGGTCCGGTCGGACTCTCCGCGGCGCACGACCTCGCTCTGATGGGCTATGCGGTCACGATCTTCGAAGCTGCTCCGGTCGCCGGCGGAATGCTCTATCTCGGCATACCGGAATACCGCCTGCCGCGCGACGTGGTCGAGGCTCAAGTCCGCGAGATTCTCGAGACTGGCGACATCACACTCAAGTTGAATCACGCTGCGGGAAAGGACTTCGCGATTTCAGATTTGCGCCGCGAGTTCGATGCGGTGCTGCTCGCGGTGGGCGCGCACCGCAGCCGCGATCTTACCATTCCCGGAGTCGATCTGGACGGCGTCTACAAAGGAATCGATTTTCTGCTCAACGTGAACCTGGGTTACAAGTTCACCATCGGCAAGAAAGTGATCGTGATCGGCGGCGGCAACGTTGCCATGGATGTGGCTCGGTCCGCGGCCCGCGAAGTAGTCAAGCAGCACGCCGGCGGGGTGGAGGATTTGGAGCCTTCCGACGAAAACGTCTCGGCGGTTGCTACCAAGGAAATGGTCGACATCTCGCTTTCTGCGCTGCGCATGGGCGCGCGCGAAGTCAACCTGGTCTGCCTGGAGCGCCGCGAAGAAATGCCCGCCGCTCTCGAAGAAATCGTCGAGGCCGAAGAAGAAGGCATCAAGATGCATCCCGGTCTCGGGCCCAAGCGCATTCTTGGGAAGGACGGCAAGGTCACGGCGCTCGAAACGCTCAAGACCAAGTGGGTGTTCGATCAGAACAAGCGCTTCAATCCGGCGTTCTACGAGAACAGCGAAACGCAGATCGAGTGCGACACCATCATCATGGCGATCGGGCAGGCGCCGAAGCTGGATTTCCTGACGCCCGAAGACAAGGTTGAACTCTCTCCGCGAGGCTTGATTGCAGTGAATCCGCAGACGCTGATGACCTCGGCTGCCGGCATCTTCGCGGGTGGCGATTGCGTCTTCGGACCTCGCCTGATTATCGACAGCGTAGGCGACGGCAAGCGTGCGGCGGTGGGCATCGACGAATTCCTGCGCGGCGGAAAGCATCCCGAGCCGATCATCGAAGTTGAACTACTCAAGCGGCATTCGATGCCGCTCGATTTTCTCGATATCAACCGGCAGCCCGTGCCCATGCTTCCGCTTGAACGCCGGACGGGTGTAACCGAAGTTGAGATCGGCTATGACGCGCCCGCCGCCATGGCCGAAGCGCAGCGCTGCCTCCACTGTTGGGTTAATACGATCTTCGAAGGCGTTCCCGAAGACGGCAGCATGTGCATTCTCTGCGGCGGATGCGTGGATGTTTGTCCGGAGAAATGTCTGGAACTGGTTTCGCTCGACCGCATCGCCTTCGAGCCGGAAACCGTGCAACACATCCGCGACAACCAGGAACTGTTCGGCGTGGAATTTGATGAAGTGAAGGCGGACGATCTGGGTGTAGTCACCGGCGCTGCCATGTTGAAGGACGAGACCCGGTGCATCCGTTGCGGGCTGTGCGCGATGCGCTGTCCCGTGGGCACCATCACGATGGAGTCGTACAACCTGCTTCCCGCCGAACCGACCGGCTTGATTTCCGTCGCGTCGATCGGTGCGGGTTTGCAGAAGTAAGTCAGAAGCAGATGTTGGCGCACAAATGCGTTGTGTTGGAGTTTTGCGGGAACGAACTTTCGCACCGATCCGACACTAGCCGCGTAGCGGCGGCATGAGAAAGCCCGGTACGGAAGTGCCGGGTAGATGCGGAGGGAGGTAAGGAGTCCCGTAGGGACGGCACGAGGCACACATGGCAGACGACAACAAACTTACAGACCACGCAGTCAACCGCCGCCAGTTTTTCGCGAAACTCGGACTCGGCTCGCTGGGCATCGCCGCCGCGGGCACTGCGGCGTTCGCATATCAATATCTCGAACCCAATGTTCTCTACGAACCGTCGCCCGTGGTCAACGCGGGCAAGCCCGACCGCTATCCGCTCGGCAGCGTCACCATCGACGTCAATTCCGGCATTTACATCATCCACTCGGACGAGGGCTACTTTTCGCTCAGCGCCGTGTGCACGCACCTGGGCTGCATGACCGCGTGGAAGCCGGAGTTGAACCTGATCGCGTGTCCCTGTCATGGCAGCAAGTTCAACGAGGACGGCAAGAAGATTGCGGGGCCTGCGCCCAAGCCGCTTCCGTGGAAGCGCATCTGGCTCAATGACGACGGCGATCTTCTGGTCGATCGCTCCACCGACGTGCCACCGCTGGCGCGGGATTCCTTCGTGAGGGTCTGACTTAGAGAGAACCAGCAATGGCAAAAACAATAGACCAATATTTCGACGACTTACGTGGCACGCGGGTGTGGCGCTCGATCTTCCGCAGCGGCACCGGCTCCAGCACGCTGAAGCGCGCGCTCGCGATTCAGCAGAACGTATTCCTGCACCTGTTTTCCACCAAGGTGCGCACGCGCATGCTGAGCTTCAGCGCGACGTGGTACCTAGGCACGCTAACGCTGGGCACATTTCTCATTCTCGTCGCGACCGGCATTCCACTGATGTTCTATTACCACCCGTCGGTTCCGCAGGCGTACGCCGACACCAAGGATCTGCAGTTCGTGGTCTCGTCCGGATTATTTCTGCGCAACCTGCACCGCTGGTCGGCGCACGCCATGGTGTTTCTGGTCTTCGCACACATGTTCAAGGTATTCTTTCGCGGCGCCTACCGTTCGCCGCGCGAATTTAACTGGGTGATCGGCGTCATCCTTCTGCTGATGACCCTCCTGCTCAGCTACACCGGCTATCTGCTTCCGTGGGATCAACTGGCGTACTGGGCCATCACGGTGGGATCGAACATCGCCTCAGCCGTTCCGGTGATGGGAGAGAAGATTCACTTCCTGCTGCTCGGCGGCAATGCCGTCAACGCCAATGCGTTGCTGCGTTTCTACGTGCTGCACTGCATGATTCTGCCGCTGACGGCGATGTTCTTTGTGGCCATCCATTTCTGGCGCATCCGCAAAGACGGCGGACTCTACTCGCACGATAGCGAGCCGGCCACGGTGCGGGCGAACGCCGCGACTGCGGCCAGCGCCGCTAACGCGAAGGAGGGCCAATAGTCATGGCCGATTCCAAAGACTTCACTGCCGGCGTCGACTCCAACGCGAAGAAGTCGCCGCGCCGCATCGTCTTTATTACCCGCCGAACTTCGGCGCAGGTGAAGGCCGAGACGGAAGATCAACTGCAGACGTTTCCGGAAGTGCTATTCCGCTCTGCCGTCGCGGTGATGACGCTTGCGGTTGTACTGGTGTGGATTGCGCTGATCTTCAACGCTCCGCTCGAGGGCCTGGCTGATCCATCGCACACTCCGAACCCCGCGAAAGCGCCGTGGTACTTCCTCGGTCTGCAGGAGATGCTGCACTACTTCCCGCCTGTGGTTGCAGGCGTGCTCGTGCCGGGACTCGTTGTGATGGCGCTCATCGTCATTCCATATTTCAAGGTCAACATAGAGGCCGACGGTCTCTTCCTGAAAGACCGGCAGAAGCGCTTGCGCATCTTCTATATTGTCGCGATCGCCCTCTCCCTCTTCCTGCTTTTTTTCAAGGTCTACGCGGCGCTGGTGCCGACGCTGATCATGGCCGGAATCATGCTCGTGGCGGCGCAAAGCTCTCCGCAGTCGCCTTCCGCCTTCCGCCGCTACCTGGCCGGAAGGCCGCTGTCTTACTGGGTAATGACCTGGTTTTTATTCGAACTGGTGGTGCTGACCGCGATCGGAACATTCTTCCGCGGACCGGGCTGGGAATTCGTCTGGCCGTGGCAGAGCTGATGCACGCGTTGATGGACATGTTAAAGACGGACACATTCATAACGATGTCGACAAGGATGCTCATAAGGATGCGGCGCTCATGAAAGAAAAGCTTACGTCGCTCTGGCAGAGGTTATTCGGGGACAGCGTGCGCGCGTTCGGCGTGGTCAGCCTCATCTTCCTGGCGTCGCTGGCCATTGCTCCCGCCAAGAATTTCTTCAGCGAGTGGCGGCACTACCAGCACGGCTATCTCCGTATGATTCGCAACCGCAGCGATGCCAACACTCTGCAGCGCCACTTCCGGGGCGGAATCCAGCAGGTGTGGCTGCCCGAACTGGGCGTTGTCGACCGCTGCACTAGTTGCCACGTCGGGCTCAAAGAACCCAGCCTTGCCGACGTTCCCAACCAGCCGTTCCGCACGCATCCCGTGATCCCGCACAAGCTCGAGCAATTCGGGTGCACCATCTGCCATCGCGGGCAAGGCGCGGCCACGACGCTCACCGAAGCGCACAATAGCACGCTGGCGTGGGAGCAGCCGACTCTTCCCGCCAAGTACATCGAGTCTTCGTGCGGTGAGTGCCACCGCGGGCCGCTGCCCGGCACGCCGCAACTGAACCAGGGACGCAACCTGCTGTCCCGTGAAGGCTGCGTGCATTGCCACATTGTGAAATTGTCGGACGGAACGGTTCTCAAAGCCACCGACGATCCGCCGTCACTCTCACACATCGCTGATAAAACGTCACGTGAATGGGTTTTCGCCTGGCTCAAAGATCCGCAAGCCTACGCTTCCACGTCGACCATGCCGAACTTCAAGCTGAGCGACGACGACGCGCGCGACATGTCCGCCTTCCTCATCGCGAACAGCACGCCTCTGGCCGGGGACACGGCCACGCTTTCCGCGAAGGCGTCCTCCGATCCCGCCGCGGGCGGCAGCCTCTACGGAGAATCTTTCTGCGCATCCTGCCACGCCGTTCAAAACGCCGCCGGAAATATGGTGGGCGGCGACGTGGGTCCAGAACTGACCAAGGTCGGAACCAAGGTCAAACCGGAATGGCTACAAGCCTGGCTCAAGAACCCGCGCACCTACGATGTGGGCACGGCAATGCCGCACTACCGCTTTAAAGATGGACAGATCGCCACGCTTTCCGGATTCCTCCAAGCGAAAGCGGATCCTGATTTTGTCGCCAACGTGCACCTTGAGCCCGCCGCGCCCGAGCAAATTACCCACGGCAAGCGCCTGGTTTCCGACTACGGTTGTGCGTCCTGCCACGAGATCGCGGGCATCAAGAAGCCCGAGAACTTCGCGCCCGAACTCAGCCGCATCGGCAGCAAACCGGTCACGCAGCTTGTCTTTCTGCCGGGCATGCAGCACACGCTGCCCGACTACATCGCCACCAAGATCAAACGACCGCGCGCGTTCGGGCAGGGCTTGAAGATGCCGCAGTACACTTTCACGCCGGCGCAGATCGATTCGCTCACCACCGCTCTCCTCTCCTTAAACGATCGCTCGAACACGCTGCCGCCGTCTCTGATGGTTGCTGGCACTCATGAGTCGGACTACCAGCCCGCCGGCAAAGCCGGCAAGCTGATGACCGATCTCGCCTGCTTCAGTTGCCACCGCATCAATGGCCACGGCGGAGACATGGCGCCTGACCTCACCTGGGAAGGCAGTTCCGTGCAGCGCGAGTGGCTGGTGCAGTTCTTCAAGAATCCGGGCACGCTCCGTCCGTCGCTGATTCGCCGCATGCCGCGCTTCAACCTGACTGACGCCGAAGCCAACGAACTCACCGACTACATCATGACCGTTTATCAGAACCCCGCGGTCGACCGTGATTCCATGCCCTTGAGCGGCTACTCGCAAGGCGAGGTGGAACTCGGCAAGCAACTCTTCTATGGGAAGTATTCCTGCCAGGGATGCCACATCGTCGACACCAAGACCGATAAAGGCTACATCGGCCCGACACTGACGAACGTCGGCTCGCGCCTAACCGCGGCCTGGGTTTATCAGTGGATGAAAAACCCGCAGGCTCTACGTCCCGGCACGATCGAACCGAACCGCGCCATGAGCGACGAAGATGCGCGCGCTCTGACCGCGTTCCTGATCTCGCAGAAAGGCGGATCCAAACAGGAGGTCGCCAAGAAATGACCCGCCACCGCTTTCTTCCGGTGTATGTGGGGACAACCGCCTTCGGCTGTCCCGCCCAGCGAAGCTCGGCGATTGTCTTAGCTGTCGCAATGTTGGTGGTCTTGCTGGCGGCGTCTTGCTCGCGCAAGGCCGAGTCCGCGCCCCTGCCCAAGCCCACGGCCTTCGGCGCCGCGATCGTCGAATCCAGCGGCGGAAAGCAGTTCGCACAAACCGGCGCCCTGTTGCCACAACCAGTCGTTGTCCAGGTAAATGATGCTCAGGGAACCGCCGTCGCCGGAGCCTTAGTGGAATTCGCAGCCGTCCCCGGAGTCACTTTCGATCCCGCCAACGGCCTGACCGATTCCAGCGGTCAGGTCACGACCAACGTATCTCTCGGAGGCATGGCGGGCCGCTACCAACTCGTTGCTACCACGACCGACAAGTCAAACAAGAGAGTGGAATTGAAGATCGAAGAGATCGCTCTCGGCTACCAGCAAGCGCTCGGACGCCATCTGAACGATCAGTACTGCGAGCGCTGCCACAATCCGGAGTCAACGGTCGAGCGCGTTTCGAACTACGACAATCTGGAAGTCAAGCCGCATCCGTTTACCGAAGGCGACACGTTGAATAAGATCAGCGACGCCGACCTCACGGCCATCATCAGCCACGGGGGCCCGGCGCTCAACAAGTCGGCGCTCATGCCGGCATGGGGAAACACGCTCAGCAAGTCCGACATCCAGGCACTGATATCCTACATCCGTGCAATCTCCGATCCGCCCTCTCGCAGCGCTGGGCCTGTCTATGCGAAGGACTAGCCTCCTTGCTGTTGTGCCTGTGCGCCGTGATTTCGGCCGCCCGGGCTCAGGTTCTACCGGCGAACGAAATCCAGGATCCCACATTAAGCGCGCTACAAGCGCGCAACATGGACGCACTGAAGCAGATGGGCGCGGAGATTCTCAAGCTGCCCACGGAGTATCCTTTTTACCTCAGCCACAAGCTCGATCTAGAGGAATCCAAGCAGAAGTGGGCCGACCAGCGCTCCATTCAGTTCGACCACTACCAAGATAAGATCGTGCTGAAGATCACCGGAAACTACTTCGCCGCTTATTCCGCCGAGAAGATGAATGCCGACCAGCGGGCCCGGCAGACATTTCAGCAGGTTGTTCTGCCCATGCTGCAGATTGCGGTGGCTCAGTTCGACAAGAATTCCAGCTTCCAGGCCTATACTTTCGAAATTTCTCACCATGTAATTGCCAAAGTGCGAGGCGTTGCCGTCGAGCGTCCTGAAAATCTGGTCGTCATCCTCCCGCAGGCCGCGGCGATCCAGATGGTCAATGCGAAAGACGATACCATCCGCCAGGCCGCGATTATGCGCGGAGAAGTCTTCGTCAACGCCAAGCCCACCACCCTCTGGCTGAGCGCGGAAGGTCCACAACTCGCTCAGGAAGCGCCGCCCGACGATCCGTCCACCGCGGCACCGAGTGCAGCATCTTCAAGCGCTGAGGTTGTTCATAACGGCGAGCAGGATACCGACAAGCTCCCCAGCCCCGTTCACGTGCCCACATTGAAGCCGGTGAAGCCCGCCGAGCCCCCCAAGCCGGCTCGCGATACTTCGCCGCAAGCGCTCTCATCGATGCAGTCTGCGATTAAGCCGATTCTCGACGGAATGGTCAAGGAACTCGATCCGCAGGCGCATTTCGTTTCCTATGTTTCGCCGAGCTTCATCGCATTCCGCGGCGGCGTATATCTCCAGCTTTCGATTAACCCCACGCTCGCCGAACCACCCACGGCCTCGCGTTACCGTCTCGCAGCGCTGGTCTTCGACGACCACGTAGCGCATTTGATCCGTCCGGTGCTCGGCTATTTCAAGGATGATTCCCAGTTCGACGGCCTGGGATTCAGCAGCACACTTCATCTCGCCACCAAGCCCGGTGCCGCCGCGAGTTTCGAGGCCGTGGAATTCTTTTTCCCCTTCCCCGCGCTGCGTTGCTATGAGCGCTACGACTGTACTGGACAGCAGTTGATCGATGCGGGAACGGTCCTGATCAATGGCGAGCGCGTGAGCCTCGACCTGCAGACTGCGGAGGGCGGCGGGAACCGCTAACGCTGCCTCGCACCCCTCTGGTGTGTCAAATCACGCGTAGATGTGATTCTGATCACGCGGACCATTCTGGGAATCTAGCAAAATTGGGACAATTCAGCGGGCGGCCTGGAGAGTTGTACCGTCTCGGTGTGACCGCAATCACCAATCCTCGTGACGCAGCATACGGAGTTCCGGCCGCTCCTCTGGCATTCTTAGCTCCTATTCGAGGTGCCTTATGGCTCAAGACGGTCGTGACGTTCTGGAAGTCCTGAAGTTCGAATTGAGCTTCCTGCAGGATGGAGGCTATGGACGCTCTCCTCACGCCCCTTGGCGGGCGCCCGCGGTGTTTGAAGATTCCCCCATCTGCCCGAATTTTTGCGATCCGGCGCGGCCGCATCCCTGCGAGAGCTGCCTGCTGGAGCAGTTTGTGCCCGCAAGCCATCGCACCGATGCCGTGCCCTGTCGCTTCATCCAGCTCACGAAAGAGGGTCAATCGGTCGAGGACTTCTACCGCACTGGAACCCAGGAAGATATGGAAGAGGCCCTGGCCGGCTGGTTGCGTGCGCAGATCGAGAGGATCGAGCAGGAGCGTGGCCTCTCGCCCAAGCAGGGAGCGGCGTAGGTGGTAGCCCCACAGGCGTAGACGGATGGGTGTACCAAAGTCCGGCGAAATGAAGTTCAGAAGTTTCCCAAGGAGTGGTGAAGATTATGAGTGAAGAGCATGCATATCGAGTAGCAGCATGGTGGACGTCCGGTCGCACCGGAATAGCAAAATCAGATTCCGCGCCCAACGCAATCCACTTCACGGCTCCCACCGAGTTTGGCGGGCTGGAAGGCCGTTGGACGCCAGAGGAACTTCTGCTCGCTGCCGTGGCTGGTTGCTACACCACGACTCTGCGGGCCATCGCCGGCAGCGCGCAATTCGACTTTACCGACCTGCAGGTGGAAGCCAGCGGAACGGTGCGCAAGGCCGATTCGGGCTACAGTTTCACCCAGATCGTGGTGCGTCCCAACCTCAAGATCGCATCCGCTGAAGAGCGGGATCGTGCGCTCGATCTGCTGAAACGCGCCGAGAAGTTGTGCTTGGTGTCGCGCGCGTTGGGGACGAACTTGAAGTTCGAGCCGCAACTCGAAATCGTCAAGCCCGTGTCGGTTAGCTGAACGGGTATGAGTTCTTGCCGGTTAGAGTTCCAGCAGCGCAGATACGGACGAAGGATCGTCCATTGCACTGAGCCGGAACCCCACCTTCTTGAAGATGGCTTGCGTGGCCAGGTTGTCTCGCAGGATTTCGCCGGAAAGTTTCTTGAATTTCTCTTCGCGGGCCACCCGTGCCACACTGGCGAGTAACTCCGTGCCCAGCCCGCGGCCATGCCATCGGTCGGAAACCAGCACGGCCGCCTCAGCCTCGGCGCGATTGATGGCGCTGAAGCGCCCCACTCCCAAGATTTCGTGCTGCCCGGTCTCAGGATTCAGGCGATCGGCGACCAGCGCGAATCCGCGATCATAGCTGCCGAAGCAGATGCGGACCAGCCGCTCATGCTCGACCCGCGTGCTCAAGCTCAAAGAACAGAAATACCGCAGGTACACGCTTCGCTCGGAAAGCGTGGTGTGGAACTGCGCGATGAGCGGCTCATCTTCCGGGCGGATCGGACGGATCGTCACCGGCGTGCCATCTTTCAATTTCCAATTCGAGATATATTGCAGCGGGTACGGACGAATCGTGGCCCGGGGCAACTGCGCCAGCTGCATGGAGGAATCGTGCACGACCACGCGCGCGTCGAGCGCCACCAACTGCTCCGGCGTGGCCAGCAGCGGATTGATGTCAATCTCCTTGATCCACGGCTGTTCCATCACCAGCTGGCTGAACCGCACCAGCAGAGCCTCGAGGGCGGGCAGGTTCACGGGTTTACGTCCGCGCACTCCGAGCAGCGCCGAATAGATCTTCGTCTGTTCCATCAGACGCTGCGTCAGGGTTGTGTTCAGCGGCGGCAGAGCCAGAGCGCGATCGCGGTACACCTCAACCATCACTCCGCCGGAGCCAAATAGAATCACGGGACCAAACTGCGCATCGATCGTGCTGCCCAGGATCAGTTCGTAGCCATCGCGCTTCACCATGGGCTGGACCGTAACTCCGGCAAAATGTTCTGCTCCAGCTTTCTCAGTGACCGACGCCTGAATCGCGCGATAAGCGTTGCGAACTTGTTCTGCCGTCTGCAGTCTCAAGCGAACGCCATCGACATCCGTTTTATGCGCGATGGTATTGGACAGAAGCTTCAACACCACCGGATACCCGATCTCCGCGGCACAAGCGACCGCCTGCTCTTCGTTTTCCGCCACGCGTGTGTCGACGACAGGGATTCCGTAGTGGGCGAGAAGCTGTTTCGCCTCAAATTCATTGAGCAACGTCCGCCCACTCGCGCGCACTTGCTGTACGAATTCGGCGACCTTGATGCGTGCGTCGGCAGCGGCTTCCGTTCCTTCCACCATCGCAGGAGTTTCATACAGCCCGCGCAGGTTGTAGGTGTATCGCCACATGTAAGTGAATGCGCGCGCCGCGGTGTCGGGATACGAAAACGTTGGAATCCCCGCCGTGTTGAGGATGGAAGTCCCTTCGGCCACATCGTCGCCACCCATCCAACTGGCCAGCAGCGGCTTGCCCGTGGAGTGCGCGAGCGGCTTCATCCGCTCCGCCACCTGCGTCGGATTGGCGAGGCCCTGCGGCGCGATGATCGCCAGCAGTCCATCGCTGTCGGGATCCTTCGATGCCACCTCGACTGCTTTCACGAAGCGTTCGGCATCCGCGTCCGCCAGCACGTCCACGGGATTGCTGTGGCTCCAGTGTGCCGAAAGGAAAGTGTCCAACTCGCGCACAGAGTCTTTCGAGAGAATGGTAAGTTCTCCGCCGGTTGCCATCAGCGAGTCCGTCGCCAGCACTCCGGGACCGCCGGCGTTCGTAACGATGGTGAGGTGCGGACCACGCGGCCGCGGCTGCTTGCTCAGCACCTCCGCCATATAGAAAAGATCGGCGAGATTCTGCACGCGCAGCACGCCGCAGCGGCGGAAGGCCGCATCCAGCACACCGTCGCTTCCCGTCAACGCTCCCGTATGCGACGCTGCTGCCCGCGATGCCGCCTCCGAGCGCCCCGCTTTGATCACGATGATCGGCTTGCTCAGCGCGATCTCGCGCGCCGCCGAAAGAAACGATCGCGCGTCTCCCACCGACTCCATGTAGAGCAAAATGCTCTTGGTGTGCGGATCGTCTCCAAAGTGATAGATGAGATCGCCCCAGCCCACGTCGAGCATCGATCCGGTCGAAACGATCGTGCTGAAGCCCACCTGCTCGCGCTGGCTCCAGTCGAGAATCGAAGTTAGCAGCGCGCCGCTCTGGCTCAGAAACGCGACGCTGCCTTTCTGCGGCATCGACTTGGCAAACGTCGCATTCAGCCCAATCGTCGGATTCATGAAGCCCATGCAGTTGGGCCCAATCAAACGCAGCGACCCGCGGTCGAGATGCTTCCGGATCTCGTCCTCCAGTACCGCCCCGTCATGTCCTTGCTCGCGGAAGCCCGCTGAGATCACCACCGCGGATTTCACTCCCGCGTCGACACACTCTCCGATGATTTGCGGCACAGTCTGCGCCGGCGTCACCACCAGCGCCAGGTCGACGCCTCCGTCGATGTCTCCGATACGTTTGTGCGTTTTGATGCCGAGGACTTCACCGTGGCTGGGATTTACCGCGTAAACCTTGATGGGGAATTTACTTTGCAGCAGATTCGAAACCACGCTCCGGCCCACAGTTCCGGCGCGGTCCGTAGCACCAATCACCGCCGCGGAGCGTGGCAAGAAAAGGGAATCGAGTCCCGCCCGTGCGGGAGTTGGTGCGGTGTAGATTTTGCCGACGGGCGACGGCACGGAGAGGCTCGATACTTCGCTCAAAGAGGTCCTCCCGCTAGAGCGGATGCACACATTTTTTCATAACTTTCGCAAGCAAATAAGTAGCATGCGCACCGCACACTTCACCCATCATGTCACAGTTTTCTATACCTGTCTGTGATCGTACTGTGCCCCAAATCACGTGCGCTGGTGATGGTGATCACAAGCATAAATGCGGTGCTACAATTCTCGCAGAAGGAGGTGCTCAGTGCGCGCCCCTTATGGACTAAATATTCTTGATAATTGCCTTACGTGTCCTGTCCGCGAAGAACATCTATTCTGTAACCTTTCCGTTCAGGCTGGACAACGACTTAACGAAATAAAATCCACCGCTGTCTATCCCAAGGGAGCGATGCTCTTCATTGAAGGGCAGCAACCCCGAGGCGTCTTTGTGCTCTGTGCCGGGAAGGCAAAGCTTTCCACCTCTTCCCGCGAAGGCAAAACCATCATCACCAAACTTTCCGAGTCAGGAGATGTTCTCGGCCTGAATTCGGTGGTTTCCAACCGTCCGTACGAAGTGACCGCCGAGATGATGGAACCGGGCCAGGCCAATTTCATTCCCCGCGAATCCTTATTGCAGTTTCTCAAGGACAACGGGGAAGTGGCCTTGCGCGTCGCCGAACAGTTGAGCCGCAACTACTACACCGCGTACGAGGAGATCCGCACTCTGGGTCTCAGCACCTCGCCCTCGGAAAAGTTTGCCAAGCTGCTTCTGTCCTGGTCGACCAAGACGCCGCAGACCGACGGATCTTCACAGGTGAAGCTCACGCTCACCCATGAGGAGATTGCGGAAATCATCGGCACGACCCGCGAGACTGTCAGCCGTCTGTTTTCTGAATTCAAAAAGAAACAGCTGCTACAACTCAAGGGCTCGACCCTGGTCATCCGCAACCGGCCGGCGCTGGAAAAGATCGTCCAGTCGTAACTGGAACATGTAGGGACAGCCGCCTTTCGACTTCGCTCAGGGCAGGCTCCTCGGCTGTCCCGCCGAACGCAGTGAGGCGTTTGGCCACGTCGCCGCGAGGCCGACTCTCAGCGGCGCGCCGACCTTTTTATCTTCATCCTGCAACCGTCAACACGGGACACGGCGCATTCCGCACCACCTCATGCACCGCCGACCATGGAATATGCGCCGCTGCTTTCGCCGACGCCGTCCGGTTCGCTCCCATCACAATCAAATCAACCTTGAACTTCGCGCTTGCCGTCAGCACTCCCTCGGGCAGGAAGTCCGTTCCCACCACGAACTCAACTGCCTGCTCCAGGCCAGTCTCCGCAGGCAGACACTCTCGTAGCTGCGTAAGGCATCGCTTGCGCGACGTTTCCGCCCACTCGTTCACCTCGTCGGCAGCTGCCCCGGCAGGTGCGTACGCCGACAGACTCGCCGATGTCGCCGGCATCGGATCGATCATGTGCAGCAGAATCAGTTTCGCTTGTTGCTCTCGAGCCAGCGCGAACGCCAACGGAAGAGCTTTCGCCGACCCCTTGCCAAAGTCGGTGGCGAATAAAATTCGGTGAAAGCCATGTCCTCGTGTAAGGGCTGCGATGTCTGCCTTGGGACCAATCGTCAGCACCGGGCAGGGTGCAATGCGCAACAACTCCTCTGCCACGGAACCCAGCGCCAGCTTCTGAAGACCTCCCCGTCCCCGCGTGCCGATGACCAGCAGATCGATTTGTTTTTCTTCGATCACCGCTGCCATCTGCTCTGCCACAGGTCCGTGCTTGACCAAAGTGGTGTCAATGTTCTGCTCCGGTCCCAACTTGTCGACCAATGCCTTCATTTCCTTCTCGGCTGCGATCCGCTCCAGGTTCAGTTCGTACGGATCCTCCAGCGCCGCATAGTTGCGGTCAAAATGCAATACATGGACTAGGGACAACTGGGCATCGTTTTCCGCAGCCAGCACCAGCGCATCGCATAGCGCTCGCCGGGAAGGCTCCGAGAAATCTGTTGCGACAAGAATGTGGTGAAAAGCTGCACATGTTTTCGACGCTTTCGACTGTTTGTTTAGTTCTGCAACCGTCATGGCTGCCTCCTTGGCCGCGTTAACCTCATCGATCTTCCCGGCCAGCGGACGCGGCCCGTGCTCTCGATCGTCTTCCGCCGACCTTGGTCTTCTTTGCGGGCGCAGGCGGAAATGTGACCACCTTTGCGGGTACGCGCACCACCCTCGCCTGTGTTCCACCCCACACCACTGTCATTTCTTTCGAGCATCGGTCGCACAGCCAGAAGCGCTCATGCAAAGCCGGATGCTGCATTCCCATCGCGATTTGTATGTCCGGGGTCGGCGCCAGGTAGAAGATTTTTCCCGCGTGGAGGTACCGAAAGATCTCAGAACACTCGGGATTCGCGCACTTGGACAGCATGGCGCACTCCTGCCAGCCGTACGATCAAAATTGTATGCCGGTGCAGCCGCAGATGAGGTGACCGCAGATACGAAATCAGGTGATCGATATCACCTCAGGATACTCGCAACCGCCAAGCTCCACTCGCCTTTGGTTTACAATCGTTTGCGAAATGTTTACTCGCAATCGATGTTTGTTGAGTGTGGTCTTTGGTTGCTTGGTCGCTTCCTTCATTCAGTCTAGTGCAGCGCAGACCACTGCGGCACGCCTCTCTCCCCAAAGGTCCGCGACATCGGCGCGGCCCGCAGCATCCGCCAGCCCAGACATCCCAACCGACGCCGAGATGGCGGAGCGCGTGCGCCAGGAATTTCTCCACGCCTGGCAAGGCTACAAGCAATACGCCTGGGGCCACGACGCGCTCAAGCCGCTGAGCAAGGGCTATCACGACTGGTATGGCGTGCCTCTGCTCATGTCTCCCGTCGACGGTCTGGATACCATGATTCTGATGGGCATGACCGATGAAGCCGCGCAGACCCGCGACTACATCGCTAAGAACCTGTCGTTCGACCGCGACATCTACGTCAAGAATTTCGAAATCACGATTCGCCTGCTCGGCGGACTCCTAAGCAGCTACCAACTGAGCGGCGACAAGCGTTTGCTCGCCCTCGCCGACGATCTGGGCGCGCGCCTGTCGCCCGCCTTCAACTCTCCGACGGGAATGCCATACGTCTACGTCAACCTGAAAACCGGCGCCGTCCGCGGCGAGTCCACGAATCCCGCCGAGATCGGTACATTGCTCCTCGAGTTCGGGACCCTCAGCAAGCTGACCGGCAAGCCGATCTATTACGACAAAGCCAAGCACGCCCTCGTCGAACTCTACAACCGGCGCTCGCCCATCGGCCTGGTCGGTTCGACCATCAATATAAAGACCGGCGAATGGACCGATCCGACCAGCCACATCAGCGGAGGCATCGACTCCTACTACGAATATCTGCTGAAAGCGTGGCTGCTCTTTGATGACAAAGATTGTGAGCGCATGTGGAAGGCGAGCATCGAGGCGGTGAACAAATATCTTGCCGACCAGGCCCCCACCGGATTCTGGTACGGCCAGGCCAACATGAACACCGGCGCCCGCACCGGCACCACCTTCGGAGCGCTCGACGCGTTCTTCCCCGGCACGCTCGCCTTATCCGGAGATCTCGACCGTGCGCGGAAACTTGAAGACTCCGCCTACAAGATGTGGACCACCTTCGGCATCGAGCCCGAAGAAATGAATTACATGACCATGAAAATCACTTCCGGCGGCTACGAACTGCGTCCGGAGATCATCGAGTCGGCCTACTACCTTCGTCACTTCACCAAAGATCCGCGCTACCGCGAAATGGGCAAGACGTTCTTCGACAGCCTCGTGAAATACTGCCGCACCGACGTCGGCTACGCTGCCCTGAGCGACGTTGCAACCAAGACCAAAAAGGACGAGATGGAAAGCTTCTTCTTCGCCGAAACTCTCAAATATCTATTCTTGCTCTACGCCCCGCCCGACACCATCGACCTGAGCAAGGTCGTTTTCAACACTGAAGCCCATCCCATCCGCAGGACGTGGTAGCGTCAAGAGACATCACCTTCACCCTATGACCCAAGTCCACTGCGCCGCTCTCCTGTTCGACATGGACGGAGTCCTGATCAACTCCACTCCCGCGGTCGCGCGCGTCTGGCGCCGCTGGGCCATCGAACACGGATTCAATCCCGAGGAAGTCGTGGCCCGCGCTCACGGCCGCCCCAGCCTTACGACGGTCCGCGAATATCTCCCGAATGCCGATCACGAAGCCGAGAACCGCGAAGTGGAACGCCGCGAGATCGACGACCTCGAAGGCGTCATACCGCTGCCCGGCGCGCTCGACCTGCTGGCCAGCCTTCCCGCCGACCGCTGGACAATCGTCACCTCGTGTACCCGCCCTCTTGCCGAAGTTCGCATCCGCGCCGCCGGCCTGCCGCTCCCCAAGAAGCTGATTACCTCCAACGACATCACCCACGGCAAGCCGCATCCCGAGCCCTATGTGAAAGGCGCAGCTGTCCTCGGATTTCCCCCAGCGGAATGTATTGTTCTGGAAGATGTCCCCGCCGGAGTCCGCGCCGGCAAGGCCGCAGGCGCGAGAGTCATCGCCTTCAAGACCACGGTGCAGGATTCTGTGTTGCGCGAAGCCGGCGCCGACTGGATCCTGAATAGTTGCGTCGATATCCGCCTGCACGATCGCGCCCGGGACCTGAAACTGGCACTGACCGAACGCTCGTAAACCCTCTGTGTCCTCCGTGTCCTCTGTGGTTTTCATTGTTTTGCAATCGCCTAAAGTTCTCTCAGCCCCAGCCGATTAGTCTTCATATTGCAAGGGTTCTGATGTCGGGAAGGATCCTTGTCTTAGGAGAGACTTATGTCCACGGCCGCAGTTTCCACAAGTTCGATTAACAACGGTTTGCAAACCTACTTTCAGGCGCGGCAAGCCGATTTGCAGAAGCTTGGGCAGGCGCTCCAGTCGGGTGACCTCACCGGCGCCAAGCAGGAAATCAGTGCCATCCAGACCTTGGGACAGAGCGGCCCGTTCGCCAATGGCGATCCATTCAAGATCAGTCAGCGTGAGCAGGCGTTTACTGCCGTCAGTCAGGCCCTGCAATCCGGAGACCTGGCGGGCGCGCAAAAGGCTTTCGCCCAACTGAAGAGCACCTTCCACCAATCGCCCGCTCCCGTACCATCACCCAGTCCCGAACCATCGCCGGCGGTCACCGTGAACCTCAGCGGAGCGTCTCCGGCAGCGACGGCGTCTGCCAGCAGTTCCGATGCGCAGCCCACTGCCGCCAGCTCAACCGCATCCCCCAGTGGACCTGAGATCATTCTTAATCTCGGCAACGTGACGCCGGGCGAGCAGATTACCATTGGCATCAGCAACGCATCCAATGGCACTGAGCAGCTCACCATCGGCGTGGCCCAGCAGAATCAGAGCCCCGAGCAGATCACGCTCAATCTGAACCAGAACAGCAGCCAGCAGATCATCGTCAACCTGTTCAACAGCACAGACGTTAGCGCAGCGCAGGGAAGCAACGTCAGCGTCACGGCCTAAGCGGTTGCGGAAAAACTACAAATGCGTGCGCTAGCGTGGAAGAGCGGCCCTTTCAGGGCCGCGTAAGGCAGTGGAATCATTGTAGGCTTCAGTCCCTGTGGTCTCTTGTTCCATGATGGACGGGTTCTTCCGCAACCGCTCAAGGTATTGAATCCGCGTCGGTGCCGGGTTCGCTCGCCGCTCCCATTCGCCAGGCCCCACGGGCCTACAACTTCTACAACTTCCTCCGTATCGCAAAAAGACCCCCTCCAGTAGTAGACTCTTTCCACCTCTGGGAATTTCGTCTGCAAGGAGACACCACACATGAGACACAGGTTGCCAGTTCTGCTCGTCGCTTTGCTTGCTCTTCTTACCACTCTGGGCGCTGCCCAGGACCAACCCTCCGCCAAGTCTCAGGAGCGGATTGTCAAAGAGGTTCGCCACGAACTGTTGATGCTCCCCTACTTCGGCGTCTTCGACTACATTGCCTTCAAAGTCGAGGGGTCCACCGTCACGCTACTCGGGGCGGTCGTGAAGCCTGTCACCAAGTCCGACGCCGAGAACTCTGTGAAGCGGATTGAAGGCGTCGACAAGGTCGACAACCAGATCGAGGTCCTGCCTCCATCTTCCATGGACGACCGCCTCCGCCAGCGCCTGTTTCGCGCGATCTATCAATACCCCGCGCTGCAGCGGTATGAACTCGGGGTGCAGAAGCCCATCCGAATCATCGTCAAGAGTGGCCGCGCAACCCTCGAAGGCGTTGTGGACAGTGAAGGCGACAAGAATCTCGTCGGAATCCGCGCCAACGGAGTCTCCGGCATCTTCTCGGTCACCAACAATCTGCAGGTTGTAAAACCGTAGGATGGTCCCAGTCTTCTCGGAGAGGACGCATCCTCGCGTCCTCTCCCTTCTTAAGAGTCTGGTGCCTTCTCCCCCGGGAATCTCCTAAATCGATTTTCTTCTAGCTTTTCAGGCTCTCCTCCCGCGTATAATGCTCCCGGATTCGACTTCCGCCCCCAGCGGAGCAATCGGAGGAAACGCAATCATGAGTCTGCAGGGCATGAACCGCCGCACATTTCTGGAAACCGCAGCCACCGTCACCGCCGCCACTTTATTAAGCAGCCGCCTGGGTTGGGCCGCCGGCGATCACAAGATTGATAAGGTCGGCGTACAGCTGTACACCGTGCGCGACCTGATGAAAGACGACTTCGACGGCACCATCGCCAAGGTCGCCAAAATCGGCTACAAGGAAGTCGAATTTGCCGGATACTTCGGCCGCACCGGTGCTCAGGTCCGCGCGGTCTGCGACAAGAATGGCCTGGACCCGGTCTCCACCCACGTGCAATACGATGAACTCGACGACAAGTTTCCCTCGGTCATCGAAACCTCCAAGACCATCGGCATCAAGTACATTGTCTGTCCCTGGATCCCGGAGGATCTTCGCAAGTCCCCCGACATCTGGAAGCAAGCCGCCGAGAAGTTCAACCGCTGCGGTGAAGCGTCCAAGAAAGCGGGCATGCAGTTCGCCTATCACAACCACTGGTTCGAATTCCTTCCCGTCGACGGCAAGCTGCCCTACGACGAACTGCTGAAGCAGTGCGACGCCAGCCTGGTGAAGATGGAAATGGACCTCTGCTGGATCACCGCGGCAGGTGGCGACCCCTTGAAGTATTTCAATGCCTATCCCGGACGGTTCCCGCTGGTTCACGTCAAAGACCTCAAGACGATGCCCAAGATCACCGCTGGAGGCGCGCAGAATTACGGAGATACCGTCGACCTGACCGAGGTGGGCAGCGGCCTCATCGACTGGAAGAAGATCTTCGCGCAATCCGACAAGGCAGGGATCAAGCACTACATCGTCGAGCACGATCACCCGAAGCAGCCGATCGAAAGCATCACCAAGAGTTACGAGTATCTGAACACTCTGCGCTGGTAATTTGAGGCGTGGACTGTCGAGCATCGAACGTTGAGCGTCGAACAATGACCTCGATCACCGCACCCGGATCGACCGCGGGCCGGCGAGCCTTCGCTGCGTTGTTGATGGCTTTCGTCCTGCTGGGGACATCCTGCGAGAAGAAAGCGGCGCCACTGCCCGGCAAGCGCGCGCTTTCAACCTACAACGACCGCGTGGCGGGCGGTAGCCGCCCGCAGAGTTTCGCCGCTGCCACCGCCAGCCTCGGCGGTGGAGGCGGCGAAGAGAACTTCAATCTGGCTCCCGCCTCCGTCAGCGTCGCCCTCGCATCCGTCAGCCAACCCGACTCTCTCGACACCCGCAAGATCATCCGCAACGGATCGCTCGAACTGCTGGTCCCCGACGTCAGCCAATCGATTGACAAGATCGGGTCGATCGTCACCGGCGTAGGTGGCTTCGTCGAGAAGTCGACCCAAACCAACAGCGGCGGCCATTCCGCTTCGGTCACCGTTCGGGTTCCCGCCGCTCGGCTCGACCCAGTCATAGCCCAGATCAAGGCCTTGGCTACAACTGTGGACCGCGAGAGCGTTGAGGCGCGCGACGTCACCCGCGAATATATCGACCTGGATGCCCGTCTGCGCAACGCCCAGGCCGAAGAAGCGCAATACCTGCAGATTCTGAAACGCGCCACGACCATCAAAGACACCCTCGACGTAACCGAAAAACTAGCCGACGTGCGCGGCCGGGTCGAACAAATGCAGGGCGAGATGAAGTTCCTTACCGTGCAGATCGACATGTCGACGCTGGAGATTCAGCTTCGAGCCGAGGCCGACGCCGCGGTGGCAGGAATCCATTGGCGGCCGCTCCGTCAGGCTAAAATCGCCGTGAGCGAAATGGTCGCGGGACTGGCAGACTGGGTCGACTCAGTCGTCGCATTCTTCATCAATCTGCCATTGATTGCCGTTTGGTTTCTGTCCATTGTTGCGTTGGTCGTAGTCGTAGTTCGTGTCTTGCGCTTCTTCTGGCGACGGTTCGGGCCGAAAGGCTGGCGATTGCCTTGGAAGCGTCCGGCGCCGCCGGTCTCCACGCCAGGTCCGGGCTAAGAGGCGCACTCTGGATTATTGTTGTTCTGGGGTTCAACATTCTGTCGCAGGGGAGTTCATGCAGGTCAAACGCACGCCGAAAACTTATGACGTTTGCATCATCGGCTCGGGTGCCTCGGGAGGCACCGCGGCCAAGGTTCTCACCGAAGGCGGCCTGAGCGTCGCGTTGCTTGAAGCTGGCCCTCCGGTCATTCCGGAGCGTGACTACAAAGAGCACGTCTGGCCTTATGACCTGCCCCATCGCGGCGCAGGCGTCGGTGGCCGCGCCCGTCAGGGACTTGAAGACGAATTCCTCGCTCCCAACGGCGCCTGGGAAATTGAAGGCGAACCGTACGTTTCCGCGCCCGGCTCAAGGTTCCGCTGGTTCCGCTCGCGCATTGTCGGCGGACGCACCAACCACTGGGGACGCATCGCCCTCCGCATGGCTCCCGTTGATTTCAAAGTTCGCTCTCACGACGGCATGGGCGACGACTGGCCGCTCAGCTACGACGACGTCGCTCCCTACTACGACAAAGTTGAGTCCTACATCGGAGTCTTCGGCACCAAGGAGAATATTTCCAGCGCCCCTGACGGAATTTTCCTGCCGCCGCCCAAGCCCCGCTGCACCGAGACCATCATCAAGAAGGCCTGCGACCACCTGAACATCATTTGCATTCCGTCGCGCCTTGCAATCCTGACCCAGCCCCACAATGGCCGCGCTGCCTGCCACTACTGCGCCCAATGCGGCCGGGGATGCATCACCGCTTCTAACTTCAGTTCCAGCCAGGTCATGATCCCGCCCGCGGAAAAGACCGGGCGCCTCACCATGATTACCGGCGCCATGGCCCGTGAACTGGTCGTTGGCAAAGATGGCAAGATCGAAGCGGTCTCCTACATTGACAAAGCCACGCACGAAGAAAAACGCATTCACGCTCGCGCCTTCATCGTCGCCGCCAGTGCCTGCGAATCCGCGCGCCTGCTGCTGAATTCGAAGTCGACGCTGTTCCCCGACGGCTTGGCCAATTCCTCCGGCGTCGTGGGCCGCAATCTGATGGACACCGTGGGCAGCGATGGCGGCGGATATTTTCCGCAGCTCGAAAAAATGCCCGCGCACAATCACGACGGCGTCGGCGGCATGCACATGTATTTGCCCTGGTGGAAGTTCGACCGCAAGAACGAATTCCTGCGTGGCTACCACACCGAATTCGGCGGCGGACGCGGCATGCCCGGCGTCGGCGACTACGACGACCTCTGTGATGACTTCGAAGGCTACGGCGCCTCCTTGAAGCAGGAGTGCAAAAAGAAATACGGCACCTACATCGGCTTCGCCGGACGCGGCGAAATGATCCCCAACGAAAATTGCTACTGCGAAATTGATCCTTCAGCCGTCGATCAGTGGGGCATTCCCGTGCTGCGCTTCCACTGGAAGTGGAGTGACAACGAAATCAAGATGGCCAAGGACATGCAGGAAACCTACCGCGAGATTGTCGAAGCCGCGGGCGGAGTCTACATTTCCACCGCGCGTCCCGATGGACCGAATCCCTACGGCATTGCCGACGGCGGCGTGATTATCCACGAGGTGGGCACGGTTCGCATGGGCGAGCACGCCACCACCTCGGCCCTGAATCAATACTGCCAGGCGCACGATGTGAAGAATTTATTTGTGACCGATGGCGCCACCTTCGTCACCAACGCCGACAAGAATCCCACGCTGACCATCATGGCGCTGACCTGGCGCGCTTCCGATTACCTGCTGGATCAGGCGAAGAAAGGAAATCTGTAAGCCGGCCGCTTATGCCCATTTCTCGACGCGACATTCTCAAATCGCTCACCATCACTGCGATCACCGGCTCCGTACTGCGCGTGATTCCTCTGGAAGCCGCCGAATACGCCCATCGTATGGTGCGCGCGGAAAAGGCCGCGGCCGAAAACCACGTCTACACGCCCAAGTTCTTCTCGGCTCACTCGTACAAGACGTTGCAGACGCTCTGCCAGACCATCATTCCCCCCGACGTAGAGGCTAAAGGAGCGATCGAGGCAGGCGCGCCCGAGTTTATCGATCTGATCACCAGCGAAAACAAGGACTATCAAGTCGCTCTCGGCGGCGGATTGATGTGGCTCGATAACACCTGCATCGACCGCTATGGCATGGCCTATCTCGATTGCACGCCCGCGCAGCAGAAAGAAATTCTCGACCTCATCGCCTACCGCAAGAATTTCAAGCAAGATCCCAGCCTGGGGCAGGGAATCGAGTTTTTCGGATTCTTGCGGAAGTTGACCGCCGACGGCTTCTTCACCAGCGAAATCGGCATCAGCTATCTCGGCTACATCGGCAACACCTACGTGAAGGAGTTCCCCGGCTGCCCGCCGGTCCCAGAAGCCTAGCTGCGATCTGGCGGGGCCTGGGGCAAATCGGAACGCCAGGAGATGCGCTCGCCTGCCCACCGTACAAGCACTGACGTAACCAGCCGAGAATCCCTGTTTCGTGTCACTCTAAAGCGTGGCGAAATCACATCCAACTGACTACATCGATTTGGACCTTGGGCGCGAGGGCTACATTCAGTCGCAGTCCAAGTTCGTTCCTGTCGTTGCCATTCCGAAGCCCGGTAAGCTGGCTCCAGAGCAGCGTATCCTGCAGAGCATTCGCGCGGAAGAGCGCTTCGCCAGCCTGATCGCCGCTGGCGGGGCCATATGGACCGTGTACGTTGCAACCCAGGACTACGCCAATCTGTGGCGCCTGCAAATCGCGCCGCCCGGACCGATCGAAGTCTGCGCCCTTGGGATACTGGCCTGGCTCCACGCCAAATACCGCCGCTCGACTAGGCCTCGCTGAGTCGAATCCAATCTCCAACTCACCACATTCGAGCCAGCCGGTTGATGCCGTTACTGAGAACTGAGAACTCTACGCTGCCTTCCCAAACGGTTCTTCCAATGACAACGTCTGCGTCGTGAACAGCTCCGCGCCATTCTCCGTGATATGCATGTCGTCTTCAATCCGCACGCCGAACTCGCCGCGAATGTAAATTCCCGGCTCGTTGCTGGTAGTCATGTTCGCCTGCAGCTTGGTCGAATTCCCGCGTACCAGGTATGGCCACTCGTGCCCATCCATTCCCAGGCCGTGCCCGAGTCGGTGGGTGAAGTACTTGTAGTCCGGACCGTACGCCGCATCGGTGATCACCTTGCGGGCCGCTGCATCCACCGAACCACATTCCCCTCCCGGACGCGCCGCCGCCAGCGCGGCCGACTGCGCACGCAGCACAATGTCGAACACCTGTTTCATCTTGTCGCCTGCTTGCCCCGAAGCCTTGCCCATCACGAATGTTCGCGTGATGTCGGACTGGTAGCCTTCGACGGTGCACCCGTCATCGATCATGACGATCGATCCTTCGTGAATCACTTGTGGCGCGGTCAATCCATGCGGAAACGCGGTGGCCTGGTCCACCATGACGCTGGCGTCGCCAGGGAATCCCAACTGGCGGTACGCCGCATCAATCAGACCGGAGACCTCGCGCTGGGTCATGCCGGGACGCAGCGCGCGATAAACCGCCTCGTACGCTGACAGCGTCACCTGCGAAGCCAGCCTCATCAGAGCGATTTCGTGAGCGCTCTTGATCATGCGGCATCCGGCGGTCACCGGAGTCGCGCTCGTAATCGTCACCTGCGGAGCCGCCTGCGAGAGCGCCTTCGCAATGCCATCGGCAAACACGAAGCGTACGCTCTCTTCGATCCCAAGCTTGCCGCTGGCGATCCTGCGTTCTTTTACTCCCTCCGCGATGCGCTGGTACGGGCTCTCATCCTCCTGCCACACGCGTACATCGGCCTGCTCGCCGTCCGGAGCGTTGCTGAGTTGCTCGCGCGCCCGCCCTTCTTCAAATGCCGGACACACATAAAACGCCGCGCCCTTGGCGGGCAGCACCAGGGCGAAAGTACGCTCTCCGCCCCACCAGCGGACGCCGGTGAAGTAGCGCAACGATGTGCCTTCCATGAGCAGGATGGCGTCGAGCGCGTTTTCGGTCATCAGTTGGCGGGCGCGTTGCTGGCGTTCATGGCGCTCTTCACGCGTGATCGGCGAGGCCTCGCCCTTTCGCGATTTCAACTGTGCGATCGATGGCGGCAGGGAAGCGTCGTCCTTTTCTGCCGCTGCCGCCCACAGAGAATTCGGTGCCGCCGCCATCCCAGCCGTTACACCGCCCACTTCCAGAAATCGTCGCCGAGAGATCATCCACCCCTCCAGAAGTTAAGGAACGCAATCCGGCCATTATATGGGGATTTGTGGTTTTCGATTGCAAGCGGGGAACTCAAGTAGCGAGTGTGGAAAACTGGCGGGAAGGGGTAGTTCGGAAGCGGCAAAATCGGTGCAAGTGCAGTATTTGTCTAGAGTTAGCCTTAAGTATACATATATATATGTACGTACATTTATGTACAAAGTAGGAATCGGTGGCCGGCTCCTAAAGTGGCCCTCGCTCGTTCCCCAGAATGCCCTTTCCGGAGCCGGAAACGGCCCTGGCGTCGACGATCGATGCCGGGGTCGAGGAAATCATCGTCCGCGCTAGAACACCGCGTCCTGGGGCTTGCAAATGGCCTCTAACGATTTATCAATCACTTGCACGAAGGCTCAACGACTTACCGCGCAACCGCCCCCGCCTCAACCGTGTCAATGAGTCCTATTGGCCTGCATCAGTCAACAATTCGCCCCGCTACGCGGCACTTCCTGATGCCGCACTACGCCGCGAAATCTCTTTGTGGAACTGCCAGAATTGTTGCACTTCAGCATCGTTCAGCACTTCTCCACGAGCATGCACAAGCACGCGAGCCAGCTTCTCCAGTTCCTCTTCTGTGTAAGCGTCTAGGTCTGTCATTGCAGTGGTCATTTGCTCCCTCCGAGGAGCCGTGCAGGTCTCCTTAAGAATCAGCAACCCAAGAACCTCCGTCTGGTCGGAATTCCATTTTCCGTGGCGTGGATCCGGAGGCATGCCGATCACTCCTGTTTTACGCGCCCCAGATAGGGGAGGTGCGCACTGCGATTTCGGTGCCTCTGCTCATGCTGCGCACTCTGTATCGGCTGGCGCCCGCCGGCTGCATTTGTGCGCGATGAACTGTTTTTGGACAAAGGCGTGTGCGTCCTGAGGTCGGCCTATAGTCTCGGGATCTGCCGTGAACTCGGCATTGCAATATTCACACACGCCAAGCACAGGAATATTGTTCTCTCGTTTGACGATCCTAAACCTGCGTTTCGCCATACTTCAGTTCCCCTCAAAGCGGACCCGCTTGAGTTCTGTTCTTCACTTACCTCGGTCTGATGTGGGTTCGTCTTGGCGTCCCCCGGCCCGTTGCTCATAGATTCCGCTTGGGACCGTTTTGGCGCGATCCAGTGCAAACCGTTTGGCGATCCGAGAAGGCGGCCACTTAAGGCCGCCTCCTTTTGCCGTGAGGCCCAGCGTGCCCTCTACACAAGTACGGGAACGGCATCCTTATGGGAGGTCGAGCTGACGACGTCAAAGGTGTGAACTTGGGGTGTGCCTTCGACGAATCTTGCCAATGTCTTCAAGACTGCCGGGTACGTATTGGTGTTGTAAGTGTCGGCATCGCGCCTTTCTTCCCACAGACTGATTACGGTCACATCAACTCCGCCGGGACCTGCGAGAGTGATTTCGTCCTTAAAACCATGCTGTTTGCGAAGTAAAGGCAGGACGTCTTTTTCAAAGGCTCGCGCGTAATCGGAGAGCATATTGGATTTCAGATGGATAGAGACGTTGCGTGCAAACATTATCAACCTCCTAAGGGTTGTCGTCGCTAAGTGGAGAGAACTTCAGATGGGCTGACTTAGTTTCAGGAAACCTGAAAGAGGAGAAGATACTCACTCGGCTTAACTCCTGCAGTTGAGTGGCCCTCGGCGTCGACGCGCAACCTATTGAATCGATACGGCAGAAAGCAGATGCGGCAAGGCAGAACAGGGGGTTCGATCGAGTACTTTTGGCGGCAGGCATGCACAAACTGGGCGAATCGGAAAGATGCAGGCTTCGCGCCGTGAATCAAGAACCAGCACGAAAGAGCCAGCGCGTCGCAAACAGCGAAATGGCGATGGAAGAAAGTTAACGGACAGCGGTTGGATTTTCAACGCCGTTCTTTGGACTGCGCAGCTGAATTCTTGACGATGCCTCTGAACTGGCCTCAGCCAGCTGAGGTATGCTTTCTCCCATGGAGTCCGGCTTCCAATGCGCCTCGTGCGGAGAATGGAACACTACTTCCGTCGATGAGTCCGCCGGACGACGGCAGAGCTACGTGGAAGACTGCCAGGTCTGCTGCAAGCCGAACGTGCTGCGCGTCGAGTACGACAACTCGTCGCAGGAATTCTTCATCACCGCCGAGCTGGAATGAGAGGGACGGAAATTCGGTCAAGGTGCAGTTTGAGAAGAGGGCCGTATCAGGGCATCGCTTCAGCGATGCCGCCAAAAAGCCACAATTCTGAACGGCTTTAGCCACCGGGGCTGGCCCGCCGCGGGCGCAGCGGCTAAAGCCTGGGCACTCCAACCCTCTCGGCGGCATGCCTAGAAGGCATGCCCAGATACGAATCTCACTTCAAACCGCACCACCACCGAAAATTCCAAATCACTCGCCGTGACATTCTGCTCGCGTTATAGTTAGCAGTTCCCTGGCATTACAGAAAGGACCGACCGCATGGCAACTGGCTACAGCGCTGGCAGGATGGTGGCCCACAATATGGTGACCACGCAGTTTGAACTGGACGGCTTTCGTGTGACCCGCACGCTCGGAGTGGTGCGCGGAATTGTGGTGCGTTCGCGCTCCATCTTTGGAACCATCGGGGCTGGATTGCAGACACTGGTTGGCGGCAACATCACGCTGCTCACCAACCTGTGCGAGAAAACGCGCCAGGAAGCCTTCGACCTGATGCTGCAACACGCTGCCGAGTTAGGCGGCAATGCCGTGGTCGGGGCGAGCTATGACGCGACTGAAGTGATGCAAGGTGTCACCGAAGTGCTGGCTTACGGCACAGCGGTGTTCGTGGAGCCAGCGAAGTGAAAAAAATGAGAACCACAGAGGACGCAGAGGACACAGAGGATTAAGAACCACTCAGCGCAGGCAACAATTTCGCGATCAAGGCAAAAATCCAGATTTCCAGTTTTTCCTCTGTGTCCTCCGTGGTTTTTCATTTCGTGATTATTCTTTGTAGACGAAACCCGCGACCAGCGCGGCCAGGATGGCGCCCAGCCACATCTCGATCATCCAGCCAGCAGGAAGGGCACGGCCCACGGCGGACCACGACGCCTGTGCGAAGTTTTCCGGGAAGCCCGCGAAGAAGCCCGCCAGAAAACCAACTCTGAGCGCCGTGCCGGGGCCTGGTCCAAGGCCCTGACGCGCCCAGGCGTAAAGATGCGCGACCGCGATCGCCAGGATAAACAGCAGAATGGTCCACTGCGCGATGAAGTAGGGATAGCGTGGCGTTTTCAGGAACCATCCGGCGTTCTGTGCGATGACGTAGCGCGGGCCGGTGATGTAACGGTAGATAAAAAAGCTCCACGCGTTCCAGACCACGCCTCCCGCCAAACCGCCCAACCAGATTCTGCCTCTGTTGAGTGCCATGCAGCGCCTCCTCAATCTCTATTTCAGAACAGGGCCCAAGACGATATGCGCGGAAGTGTACACCAATCAGTGGGCAGGGGATACCTCTAAGAGAGGAGTTTGGGGAGTGTTTGATGCCGTTGCGTGAAGGTGCTTTGCATCTGGCGGCGCACGAGGAGCGCGTTCGCGATCGCACCCAGAAAGCCAAAACCGACTTCATAGTCAATCACGTCGCGGACGAGCGTTCCAACAACACCTGCGCGGGCCTCCGCGCGAAATTCGTGGCGATGATGCCAGTTCTTGAATGGACCTCTGTCCTGCACGTCAGCGGAGTAATGATTCCATTCGAACTCGGTGATGCGTGCGATCCACTGCGCGCGCAGAGGCAGGAAAGGGAAGACGCGAAACGACGTTGCGATAGTGGAACCCACGCCAGCTGCCTTGTCGCCCGCACTCCCCGGCGGCGGTGGTGGCGCGGGCTTCCGGTTGAGCGCGATCAGCTTGGTGTGGCTCGCAGGGGGCATGATCCGCGGCAGGTTCTCCGGGTTGGAGAAGAACGCGAAGACGCGCTCAACAGGGAAGGGAACCCACTGCTCAAATTCGAGATGATGGAGCATATCCAGCTTTTGTCATCCTGAGGGCCGCGCCGTTTGCGGACCGAAGGATCTGTGCACTCCCAGCCAGTTGCATAGGTCCTTCGCTACGCTCAGGATGACAAGGGCGTTTTTTAGGTTTTTCAGGGCGTCGCCACTCGCCCACTTTGCGGACCGATCCGCGCTTTTCCACAGGAAAATCCGCGCCAGTCGCGGAGAGCAAGAAAAATATTAGCGAATAAATAGCGAAAGGACCAAGAGCGTAAACCCAACCCCTTGTGGTCGCTCGACTAGTTAACCACAAGCCAGCGTATTTTCTCGGATCACTGCCAGAGTGGGAATACTACCATCAAGTTTCTGCTTGACAATAAACGACTTAGCGCTAAGATGTGGTACAAAGTGGTACGAAGTGGTAAGCACAGTTAGGGCAATGGGACGCGAGAGCTGAAAACGAGGAGCCGGTGGAAATCCGACCCAAAAGCACGACAAACAGCCCGAATCGCCCGACTTTGACCGACCTTCGCACCCTTTTGACCTCCCTCGTTGCTGTTGTGGCGGCTACCAGACATGTTTCGCGGCAATCATCCAACCCGGGTCGACGAAAAAGGACGGTTGAAGGTCCCGGCCGAGTTCAAGGGGGTGATCGACGAGAAGTACGGGCAGCAATTCTACATCACAAGTCTGGATGGCAAGGTTGCTCAAGTGTATCCCTTCGAGGAATGGGAGCGGATCGAGCAGAAGCTGGCAGGGCTCTCCAATTTCAATCCGACGAAGAAAAAGTTTCTCGACCGGACCAACTATTACGGGCAGCAGGTCGAGATGGACGGGCAGGGACGGTTGTTGCTGCCGCAGTTGTTGCGCGAAACCGGGCAGATTAAGGGCGAGGTAGCGGTTCTGGGGAATTTGACGTTTCTCACGGTCAGGAACCTGGAGCTGTTCAAGAAAGAGATCGAAGAAGAAAAGTTCACGCCTGACGATGAGAAGACGCTCGACGAACTGGGCATCTAGTGGGCGAGGGATCAACAGACACCCCTCAGGGGGTTGGGCATGGTGGTGGAAGAGCAGCGAGCCATGTTCCCGTTCTTTTAAAAGAAGCGATCGACTTTTTAGCCGTGCGGCGGGGTGGGACCTATATCGACGCCACGGTGGGTTTGGGCGGGCACAGTTACGAAATCGCAAAACGCCTCGGCGCACCGGGACATTTGATTGGCCTCGATAAGGATCCTGCAGCGCTGGCCATCGCGCGCGAAAGGCTGACTGGTAGCGCTGGCGTCTCGCCGACTGCCGATTGGCCCGAGATTACGCTGATGCAGTGCTCGTTTGCCGAAGTCGGAAAGCGGTTCGGTTCGAAGTTTGCGGACGGGATCCTGGCCGACATCGGAGTGAGCAGCCTGCAGTTGGACGATGCGGCGCGCGGATTTAGTTTTCAGGCGGATGGACCGCTCGACATGCGGATGGACCCGCGTGGCGAGCGTACCGCCGAACAAGTGGTAAACCAC